>Ga0180437_10001065_pt1 | contig 48418 bp, 30 predicted proteins | sample SS_ome_4_FD_132410 | JGI IMG/M metagenome (GOLD analysis project Ga0180437, IMG submission 132410) | Hypersaline lake sediment archaeal communities from the Salton Sea, California, USA - SS_3_D_1 metaG | ecosystem: Environmental > Aquatic > Non-marine Saline and Alkaline > Hypersaline >... | reverse complement strand
ACCGAGGTTGGTGACTTCCAGTTCGTAGAGGAAGCCTTCGGTGGGAGCGACCGGGTCCTTGAGGTCGACCTTGGTGACCTGGATGTCAGCCAGGGTCTCGACGGTGAAATCTGCTGAGACACTGTTATTTTCGGTAATATCATCCGGAGTGTCGGAGAATAGCGTAGCTTCGTTGGTTAAATCACCCGGTAGAACATCACTCCCTACTTCACCAATTACTGTAATCGTTACAATCCCTTGGTCGGGGATGTCACCGAGCTGGCAGATTCCGCTGACGCAGACGCCCTGGGAAGCATCTCCGCTGATCCAATCCACCCCGGGAGGCAGTAGATCTTTAACATCTACATTTTGCGCCAGGGCAGGGCCGTTGTTGATCACAGTGATGGTGCAGGTGACGAGTTCCCCTGCAACAGCGTCATCGCAGATTTTTAAGATTTCGAGATCGGTTGCCTGGTACAGGCCGGCGTCCCAGGTCAGGTCGTTCTCGCCGATATCCAGGGTAATGGTCTGGGTCAAGCCCGTTACCGGATCAGCATCGCTGTCTTTTGTGTCATCGGCGCCCTGGTCCTGGGGGCTGATGGTGAAACCGGCCGGCGGCAGGAATTCGACGATGTAATCGCCGGGGTAGAGGTTGTCAAAAAGGTAATAGCCGTTAACATCCGTGGTGGTGGTCGCAACCGGTGGATCCACGCCGGGGGTTTGGTCGGAGGTATAGAGGTTAACAGTAACACCAGGGATTCCGGTGCCGAATTCATCCTGGATGCCGTTTGTGTTGGAGTCGAACCAGACGTAATCGCCCAGGCTGGCGCCGTAAATAAATCCGAAATCCATTGTCAGGTTGGAATTTGGATCACCGTCTTCAAATATTGGTTCTGTACCAAAGTCCAGAGTCATAGGACCGCTGACAATGCCGTTTACTTCAGGCTGGCTGTCATCAATGCCATTCTCATCATCTTCCTGATCTAGGTCGTCATTTGGTATACCGGCTCCAAAGGAAGAAATCAGATCTTCAAGCGGCTGCCCTGAAGCGAAATTACTGGGAGGGATGTAAACAATATAATCATCCGGAGTTAAACCGGAGAACAGGTAATCCCCGTTTGAATCGGTTGTGGTCACAGCCAGGGGTGTATCCACGCCCGGTGTCTGGGAAGCGGTGTAGAGTTCCAAGGTGACACCCTGGATTCCAGCTTCAGTGCCATCCTGCTGGCCGTTGTTGGCTAACCCTCCACCAGAGCCGTCATCCAGCCAGACCCGGTTGCCGAGGCTGAGGCTTTCCTGAACGTAGTCCTCCACTTCGCCATCCAGAGCCAATCCATCCGGGCCCAATTGGCCCTGAGGGTCATAAGATGTGAAGCGGAAGCGCGAATATATCTGTGAAGCCAGCTGGACATCTGGAACGTTAACCGTGATTGTATTGGTGCCTGCAGACAGGAATTGATCTGAGGCAATCTGTTCCAGAATGCCATCTCCGTCAAAATCCACCCAGGCATTCAGGTAACCATCTGTACTGGCGACTATCTCAATTTGTGCAGGTTGGCCGGGTTGGAATGGCTGCAAAAAGGTGACCCCATCCTCGTCATCCGGTCCGGAGATGGGGTTATTGTCATCCCCATCCGCGCCGGCGGTTGGCTGCCCGTCTGGCTCGGCATCCAGCAGGGTACCCAGGAAAACCTGGCTGCCGTCGGGGATCAGGTGCACGGCTCCATTGCTCGCTAGAAGAGTCGGGTACGGTCCATCGGGAAGGTCGCCAAACTCACCCGGGATTTCAAACTGCTCAACGGTTTCATCAAGATAGTCATTAATTTCACCGGATCCATCGCGCTCGCCATCTCCGTCGCCAGAATCGCCAGGGGTTACCGAACCGGTTGGATTACCCTGGGTACCCGTTCCCGGCAGGCTTGACCAATCTAAGGTCCCAATATTTTCAACCAATTGGCCGGGTTCCACCGCTGTTTCAATTTGCGCACTGAGCTCGATGGTTACATCTGCTCCATCAGGCAGCGTAAAAGTACCTGAATCTGGTACGCGCAGGACTCCGCCAATAATAGAAGCAGCAGGCGGTGTTACACCGTTAGCAGTTACACTGTTTACTACAGGGTTAGTGAGCCCAGACGGTATGGGGTCAAGAAAAACAACATCAAGAGCATCCGCGTTACTGGCAGCAGTATGCTGGATAACAATCTGGTAAACAATTGTCGATCCAGGGCCAACTGGCGGGTCATAGACAGGGGTCAGGAGAGTCTTAATCGCTTCAAGCTGGGGTTCTACGATGGTGTTCGTAGTGTTGTTGGAGCGTTCGTTATAAGCAGTGCCATCGTCACTGCTATCATATAAGGTATCAAAATTGTTCGTGCGCCCGACACTGGACTGGTTGCTTGAGATGTTTAGCATAAGGGCGTTAAACTCGACAACCACGTATTCCAGGTTTTGGTCGTTATCGAGGTTGCTCAGGATGCTGAAGTTGAAAGTGGGGTCTGTACCGTTACCAAAAGCACCTCCTGAGATAGCTCCAGATGGAATCGCAAAAACAGGAACAATCCCCGATATCGTGGATTCATCTCCAGCAATAAAAGGATTTGATCCAATCGAGCCGTCGGATGAACTCATCTGCGGGAAAGGATCTCCCGAAGATACAAATGCGACCAGAGCTGTCCCGTCATTGAGGAACTGTAACCCGGTTGGGAGATTATCCCTGATCCTGAAATTTGGCATCGAACCTTCAGGGACTGCGGTTTGCAGCCGGAACCGCACGATTTCGCCAATCGCAAGATTATTTCCGCCGGTGTGGGTTTCTGAAGTAGCGACGACTGATTTCACTGGACGCGGGATTATCTGGACACGGTAATCTTCTACTTCACCTGACAAAGCCGTACCATAAGGCGTCAGACCGCTTTCAAAGCTAAAACGGAAGCGGGCGTAGGTGGTCCCAAACTGGGCATTTGAAGGGATTGGTACATTTATTGGAACGGTTGCTCCGGGAGCGGAGCTAATCCTATCAACAACAATTTGCTCTCCCGGATCATCCCAATCCCCATCAGCATTAAAGTCAATCCAGGCATTCAGATACGCCTGATCTACCTGATCGGTTTCAGGCAGGTCCGGGACTACCATGGAAATAGTTAAAGTGGAATCAGTTCCGGCTGTTAACACACCTGTCGGTTTAGCGGTGGTGCCCAGATAGTCTTCAAATACAACTCCGTCTTCATCGTCGGGACTGGTTGGATTTTCATCGTCGCCCAAAGCGTCAGTACTAGGCTGTCCATCCAGCTCTGCATCTACCAAAGCACCCATATACAAGCCATCAACAATGATATGCCTGCCGGCTTTCCATTCTTCTCCTGGAGGGAAGGAGGCTGCTTCGACCGGGTAGAAATATGTGGTCCCGTCGTAGGTGGGCGCGTCGCCGTAATCGGTCTCGACCCAGAATCCCTGGTCGCGGGTTAAATCATCAGCCCCGCCAAATAAGAAAGGATCGGTGCGGATGTAATCGCCGTAAGGTGAATCAGTACCAAGGGTGGTCCCGTCGCTATCCAGAGTGTCATCACCACCCTGGTTGGCGGGTGAAGGTGTCATTGCAGCCGGGTCGAAATAAAACCGCAGTACATAATCTCCAGTTGGAACTTCATTGAACAGGTAATAACCGGGATTTCCAGCATGGTCAGGACCGGTAATGCGGAAATCGCCTACACCATCCCCATCCAGGTCTATTGGCGTTGAATTAGTGGAATCCCAGAGTTCAACGCGGATGCCGTTAATTCCAGGTTCTTCAGGTTGCTGGATTCCATCGTTCTGCTGTCCGTGCACATCAAGCCAGACATAGTCGCCCAATTCATAGTCCGGGTCAACATCGGGGGCGGCGCGGATTCCAACTTTTATTGGCTCGGCGGGAAGCAGACTGAGGGCATCCGGATCATTGCCAGGCAGCCCGTCTTCGTCTTTTGCCTGGTCAACTGTATAAGCAAACGAGTTCCAGGCGATGGGACAATCTGGGTTTGCGGATGGATCGAATAAATCATTTGGAGGCGTTAAACAGGAACTATGGGTTGGCACATCATTGGGGGCAGCCATCCGCCAATCAAACGCGAGCACGTAATCCCGGGGAATTTCGAGACACTCAATTGGTGAGCCTCCACCGTCATAAGTGCAGAAATCAAATTTTACAGACTGCACGCTGGTCGAATCAGCCGGCAATGTAGTTGTCCAGTTTGGATCATCACAACCAGCTGGTCCAGAAGGAACCACTTCAGGCCTGCAGGGATTACCTTCGGTGCTGTAATATATCGTTAACGGCACGGCAAAAGGTCCGGTCACGTTGGTCTGCAGGTTCGGGCGCCAATCGCTCAGGCGCGCCTGCGGGTCGATCACACCCGTATCCCCCACAAAGGGCATAATATCGACAATAACCAGGTTTGTTACGCTGACATTGCTGGTGTTTGTGATCACCAACTGCCAGTCGACAATACCGCCTGGAACTGTTAAACCAAGCTTATTAAAGTCCTCTGGTTCACAGTCTGTGGTCGGGCCGTAATTGGTTGTGTTTGTGCAGTCGTAATAGCCGCGCACGAATTTCTCCGATTCAAGGGCAAGGAATACGCCGATCTGAGTACCGATATTGCCGCGGCAGCTGACTTCCGTGTCCAAACCGTCATCGTCCAGGTCGTCAAAATCAATGTAGATATCATCCCCGCTGCAAAGCAATATGTTTTCCGGGTTGGTGGGATCATCCGGATTGGTGCCAGCGGGTCCGGTCCAATCCACCAGGGCTGCGACATTGGAATAAATACCCGGAGCGGTGTCTTCATTAACCTGGGCTTGATAGGTAACAACCACTTCGTCCCCGGGAGCCAAACTGCAGCCAGTTCCACTTTGAACAGCTTCGTTCCAGGTCCAGCGAATGAGGGTTTGTCCGGTTCCGTTGTAGTTGTCTTCTGTATATATGTTGGGGGCTGTGGTACTGCAGTCGCTGCTATCAGGCACAACTGCAGCGCTGCTAGGGATATAGGTGAATTCAGCAGGGACCAGATCGGCGATCATCGGGTTATCCAAGTTCAGGTGGGCAACACCCTCATTTACCAGAGTAATGGTGTAGTCGACAATATCCAGTGGGAGGAAAGTGCTGCCCCCGTGGGATTTGCTGATCCGGGGTATGGCACGTTCATCGATTATCCTTACCGTATTGCAGGCTTCATCCCCAATTGGTTGGGCTCCACCATCTTCGTAGCTGCCGCTGAACTGGGTGCAATTTTGGAATGTGGCTGGAGGGTCTTCAGGAATTAATGTATCATCCAGGACAACCTCAATATCTGAAGACCAGGGATCCGCTCCCACCGCGAGGTCACCGATATCCCAGCGCAGGTCAGTGACCAAATCAGTTGGGTCCAAACCCAAACTTGAAACAAGAATTGTTGTATCACTGCTGTAGGGATTTCCAGATAATGGGAGCCATGAACCGGAATTGTTAATTTGATAGAAACCATCTACAGGATCGCCGGGATCGGTAGTCAGGTTTACCTCCCATGAGACGAGTTCAACTTCCGGAGGAATGTCCTCCAGCACAGTGATGTCATTAATATCCAGATAGCCTGTGTTGTTGACACCCACCGTGTAGATTACCGTTTCACCGGGGCGGGCTTCTGTGCCTATATACGAGGATGGGCTCGAAGAGGATTTGGTGCTGTATGCCTCTGCATAGGGCGCGATGACAGGAAAATCTAAGCTGTCTGAAATTGTTACAGGCTCAGTATCATTTTCCGGGGTCCCAGTGGCGTCCATTTCATTGGTTTGCGGCAGCGTTGCAGGGATGGAATCGTAGATCACCGTAAATGTCCGGGTTAAGCAGCCCCCCACTTCAACATCAGGCAAATTGATAAAAGTTAATATTTTGGGCGGGCCGTCAACATAAGTCCAATCCACCCCTTCCGTTCCCTGCGCGTCCAAAAATACAGCATCATCCGGGAGTGTGTCAACAATCACCGGGTCAATGAAACGCACCCCGCCAATTTCATCCGGACTGCAGATTTCGACCGCAAATGTGGTCGGATATCCAGCCACAGCTTCTCCCACCAATCTTTTCCTGGCGAACATCTCGAACTCACCAGTTGTTTCCACTTCTACGTCCGGGGTTGTAACAGGGGTTGCGCCATCCGCAGTGATTGTGGCGTTATTCACTGCTACTTCGCCTGGAATTGTGCCCGGCGCGAATCGTACGTTCATTACAAGAATCCCCGTTGAACCGGCGGTTAGACCCTTGTTGACTCCGTCATCAAAATTATCTAATACAATTTCAACAGTACCCGTTGTTCCAGAGGGCGGGAATGTGGAGAGGCCAACATCAATAACCGGTGAGGGTAGGATACTGATGAATTCTAAATTAGGATCCAACACATCCTCGATAGTGGCATTGAGACAATCATCTGTGATGCTGGCGCACCTGTAGTTAATGACAAACTGGAAAACCTCGCCAGAATCCACAATTGCCGTCGAGGAGGTCTTAGTAATTGCTAAACTGGGAGATTGCGCAAAAACAGTTGTCCAGACAGTAAACATCATGATCCCTAAGAATGTCATCGAAATGACAAGGGATCGTTTCCTTCTGTTGCTAGATATACGAATTACTCTGGTCTGGTTCTGGTTCATTTTGTCATTCTCCTAGATTTGTTATTTGGACAATTTATATCTATTCAATCTATATTGCAATTGTTATAAAATTAACTAGTGAACCTATCTTCTATTAATATTAAAACTTAATACTCCAGTCCAACCCCTTTTTATAAAAACTGGCTTTATTCATCAAAACCGGAGAAATTTTATTGTTTTTATACCAATAATCTGCATAACATTAAGAATGATTTAACGAAAAATTATACTATATTAATCTAAGTGGTATAGAAATTTTATATTCAACCGTACAATACTGTTAGGCTATAGACTATTGATTTAGGTTTAATCAATTTTTGTTGCATTAGTGAAATTGATAACTTAATTTTCAACCGCTCAGAAGTAATTTGTAAAACATCAGGGGATGAACTAATTATTCATGAAGTCCAATTTCTAAAACCTGGGAGTTGAATTATTGAAAATTATGGATTCCGACATTAAAAAAATTTTTTTCTAGTTCCGATCGATTAAAATAATTGTTATGAATATCAGGGCATGGATTATTGATTATAGGAAAAAACCGCAGGAAATGATTGAGAAGGATTTTCCTGAAGAAATGGATTCCTTTGATGCGATCACCATGGCAATCCCCGGAGGGGCGTACACAACTTTCCGGACTTATGAGCACGATAAAGCGCTCCGGCTGGAAGCGCACCTTATACGCTTGAGTGAGACCGCCCAACTGGCTGGCGAACCTCTTGGATATGACCCGCTCGACATCCGCCCTTATATCTGCGAAATCCTCGACCACTATCCGGATGAACAGGATCTGAGGATCCGGATAGTGATCGATCTGCACCAGAACCCAGGGGAAACTTACCTGATGAGCGAACCCCTGAAGACGCCTTCGGAAAAGGATTACCGGGATGGGATAAAACTGGTCACCTGCGACCACCAGCGCATAAACCCGAAGGCAAAACTGACCCGCTCCATCCCCGGGGCGCAGGAAATCCGGGAGGGATTTGACGAAGACGTTCACGAAGCATTGATGCTGGATGAGGACGGTTGTATTCTGGAGGGGTTGACCAGCAACTTTTTCGCGGTTTTTAAGTCTGAGTTGTGGACTAATGAGGAAGCGGTCCTTTCAGGTGTGACCCGCAGCCTGGTAATCGAAGTTGCGGAGAACGCCGGTCTGAAAATTAATTTTCAGAGCTTGAAGCTGGAGATGGCTGGTGAATTTGAGGAAGCGTTTATCACCAGTTCCTCCAGAGCTATCCTGCCAGTTGTCCAAATTAACAACACAATTATTGCGCATGGAGTCCCGGGGTTTATCACCCGGATGCTTATGTATCAGCTTAAAATCAGAATTAAACAGGAAATCAAAGGCATCTGATCTTTTTTACAATTAAAATTTTGTCAATTATTTAAACGTTTTTTCAGATTATTAGTATAATAATTAAGGGCTGAACGAAAACATCTCCGCTGTCACAGAACAATTATGGTTTCCATCCTGCCCATGCGCGCTAACACCTGCATATGGATGGATTTCATAACCCTTATTGGAGGAGGATTATGATCAAGTTACGTTCTGTATTCTTTGTTGTGATGGCCCTGGTCCTTTTAATTGCCGGATCGGGATTCACCAGGCTCAACTCGTACACGGGGTTCTGTACCGAATGGCATTTCGTCCAAGAGGGGGAATCGCTGGAAACGATCAGCCGTGAATACGGGATCAGCCGCGGCGAGCTGGTAGCGATCAACGAATTACCCAACCCGAAGAGGGTATATCCCGGACAGAGGTTATGTGTAGAGACCGGTGCCCAGACCAGTTCTTCGCGATATATTCTCAAACCGGGGATACCGCCCAGCGCTCGATTCATACCAAGCTCAAGTTACCATCACCCCACAAACCGCAGTTACACCCCCGAGTACCGGTACGATCGTGATTATGATTGCTACCGACATTATGATTATGACAGGTGCCACAAGGATACTTACCGGCATGATGATTACTGGGATGACTGCCGGGAGTGGTATCGTGACCATTCTGATTGGGATTACTGCGATCCCTATCACAACGGTTATTATAAGGATGTAAAATGGGCAAAGGACCCTTACTGGTACAAACATCCTTACAAGGATCAGTACCCATATTACAAATCACAATATCAAGGCATCCCGACAATATCAATTGTTGGTGTAACCCGCAATAAAGCTGTCAAATTCCGCACCAACAATTTCCCGCCTGATTACAAATTCGTAATGTTGATGGGTCCGATGGGGACGAAAGCAAAACACGGCTATCATGCCGGCACGTTTTATTCGGGTCAGGGCGGCTCGTTTGTGGTTACTGCGAAAATACCCAGCCAGCTGCACGGGGCAAAAAGGATCGCCATCCGGACGGAGAGCACTACCGGCGGGTTCTACAGCTATAACTGGTTCTACAATTCCACCACGCATTAACCATTAAAGTTAGATACATAAAAAGCCCCGGATAAAAAGGTCTGGGGCTTTTTTATGGGATTATTGATTGGATTCTGGTACTAAATCACCTTAAATTGGAAAAAATACCATGTCACCTGTCACTCTGCGCAGAGCGAAGAGTCTGGATTCTTAAATTCAATACCGCCTATTTTGCGGTATTGAAATCAGAATTACATTTCATCTTCGTTTTTGGGTTTGAGTACTAGATTTTTGGTATTCTAAATCAGAAAATGAACCAGTTTTTGTGGAGCTATTGCTTCAAATTCCTCCGCCTGCTGGATGCCTATGGTAAACTCGCTGGGCGAAATGAATAATTGAGGGTGTATTGATACATTCGATGGACGATAAATCGTTTAGAACGCTGGAGTTCGGAAAGATCCTGGAGCGCATTGCGGGTTATTGTGATTTTAATGTTTCCAATGAAAAAGCGCTGGAGCTTAGACCTGTAAGCGATATAGTTGCTGCCAGCCAGCTGCTGGAGCAGACCTCTGAAGCAATCGATGCCCTATCAAAAAGGCCGGACCTTTCAATAGGTGGAGCGCGTGATATCCGCCAGCCGGTGGACCTGGCAAAACATGGAGGAGTACTGACTCCCGCTGAGTTTCTGGATATCAAAGCGACTCTGGTCTCTGCCCGAAATCTGGAGAGAGTGTTTCAACGGTCAGAGGGCAGTTTCCCCAATCTGGTCGAGATTGCGGGCCAGTTCCCTCCACCCCTTGGATTGGTGGATGCCGTGTCGCGCACGATCTCTGACCGTGGAGAAGTACTCGATTCTGCCTCTGATAGACTGGCTGTCATCCGGCGTGATATCAGAATTGTGCATGAGCGTTTACTATCCAAACTGCAGAAAATGGTTTCATCGCCTGAGATATCGCCAATGCTGCAAGAAGCTCTGTTTACACAGCGGGATGGGCGTTACGTCTTGCCATTGAGAGCGGAATATAAAGGAAGAATCAAAGCCGTTGTCCATGACCAATCCGCTTCCGGTGCGACTCTGTTTATCGAGCCGCTTTCAGTGTTTGATTTGAACAACCAGTACCGCGAGCTCCAGCTGGAGGAGAGGGATGAAGTGCGTCGAGTGCTGGCTGAGCTTTCTGAGCTGGTGGGCCGGAACTCGCAAGACTTGCTGCAGGTTGTGAACATTATCGCGGAGCTTGATCTGTGTTTCGCCCGGGCAAAGTATGCCGAGGATATTTCTGCCAGTAAACCGGTTCTTCATTCCTTTAAATATGATGGAAGAAAGACTCCGGTACTGAACCTTATACAAGCCCGCCATCCGCTGCTGAACCCCGATGAGGCAGTTCCGGTGGATATATCTTTTCCACCCGGGATATTTTCCCTGGTAATCACCGGCCCGAATACCGGGGGAAAAACTGTCACTTTGAAACTGGTCGGTCTATTATCCCTGATGTCCCAAGCGGGGATTTTTATCCCTGCCCAATCTGGATCGGGGATTTGTTTTTTTGAAGAGGTCTATGCTGATATTGGAGATGAGCAGTCTATCGAACAATCGCTGTCAACATTCTCGGGTCACATAAATAATATTGTCCGGATAATCGCCAGCGCGGATGAAAAATCTCTCGTAATCCTGGACGAACTGGGAGCGGGGACAGACCCGCAGGAAGGGGCGGCGCTTGCCAGAGCTCTGCTTAAATTCTTCATCCGGTCGGGGATAACAACCCTGGTTTCCACCCACCATCCGGAGTTAAAATCTTTTGCCCATACTATGGAAGGAGTCCAGAATGCCAGCATGGAATTTGATCTGGTTACCTTAAAACCGACATTCCGCTTATCAATCGGGCTGCCAGGCCGCTCCAATGCGATCGCGATTGCACAGCGCCTGGGAATGCCGGAAGATATTGTCAACGAAGCCCGAAGTGAAATTCGGCCGGAAGAACTGCAGGTGGATGACCTGCTGGATGAAATCCGCCTCCAGAAAGACCTGGCATACCGCTCCCGGGTGGAAGCTGAACTGCAGAGAGAAGCGGCGGAAAAACTGCGTAAGGAACTCCTGGAAAGACTGGCCAGGATCGAAGATGAACGCGCCCTGATCCTTGAGAAAGCTCAGGAAACTGTTGACAGATATATATCTGATTTGAAGGAAGAAATTAAGAATATAAGGAAGAAGGACATTTTTTCGAAGGATGAAATTATAGACACGACCGGGCTAGAAACAGCAATAGTGGAAATTGAGGCTGAATTTGCGATCCAACCTGACCGCAATAACCTGAAAAAAGGAATTGAAATTCAGAGAGAAATTAATTCCGGTGATCATGTTCGCCACCGGAAACTGGACACCCTCGGTGTCGTCACAATGGTTGAGGGGGATGAAGCGGAGATCCAGGTCGGATCGTTGAGAGTACGGGCAAATCTTGCAGACCTGGAATTTATTGAAACAGAAAAGAGTGATCCAGTATCTATTACAGGCCGAGTTCCTGCGGAGAGAGGAAAAATCCAGATTTTTAATGAAACCCCGCATCCCTCGCCAGGAATTGAAATAAACCTGCGCGGACAAAGGTCTGATGAGGCAATCAACGAACTGGAGCGATACCTGGATTCAGCCTACCTGGCTGGACTACCTTTTGTGAGGATCATCCATGGAAAGGGAACCGGCAAACTCCGGCAGGTTATCCGGGAATATTTGAGCCAGAATCCGAATGTCAAATCATTTCAGAGTGGGGGACACAATGAAGGCGGTGAAGGTGTTACCGTTGTGAAATTGGATGTCTGATTATTGCAGGTAGTCCATTGGATTGACTTTTACACCGCCGTAGATAAGCTCGAAGTGCAGGTGGGCGCCGCTGGAATTTCCGGTATTGCCCAGGCCGCCGATAGTGCCGCCCTGGTAAACGCTCATGCCGCAGGAAACTCCAACTGAAAGTAGGTGGGCGTATGCTGACTGCCAGCCGTTACCGTGGTCGATTACGATCAGATTACCGTAACCGTAATCGCTCCAACCTGCATAAACAACCACCCCGCTGTCGGTGGCGAATACAGCATTGCCCTCTGCGCCGCCGATATCAATGGCAGGATGGACGCCGGGGTTGTAGTTATAACCAACAATACTGCGTTCAACAGTCGGCCACAGGTAAGTGCCGGTGCCAAAAGCGCCTTCATACACTTCACCGCAGTGTCCACCACCGTAAAATTTCGCAGAGGCCGGGTCGCTGCGTGTTATCGCTGGCGGACCCCAATCCTTGATCGGACGGCTGCCCCCGGGGATGACCATCCAGGTCCCGGGTTCAATTTCCCCGTTTCCTTCCTGCAGTTCAACCAGGTCAAATTTATTGCCTGTAAAATTGACAATTTCATTTGGATCTGTATTAAATTGACCAGCGACTGCCGGCAGAGTATCGCCTTCCTTCCACTGGTAATATATGCCATTAATTGGAAGAATATTTATCACTTGATCGGGCTTTAAAAGGTGTGGGTTATCTTCCAGGACTTCAAAGTTTCCCCACAACAATGTCTCTGGTTTTACCCGGAAAGCATCCGCAATACTGAAGAGAGTGTCCCCTTTCTGGACGGTGTATGTTATTACGTCTACGCGCGGACGGCTTGGGATGATAGTCTTTATGTCTGTCTTCCGGGCGAGACTCCCTCCAAAACCTCCGTTGGAGATCTCGAAGGATGCCAGCTTAACTGAAGGCAGGGTGCTCTCGCCGATCAGGGGATTTTCTTCAATCGAGATCATGGTTGGCTGAGGTTCCGGCATGCTGGTCGGGATGATCTCTTCCTTAGAAAAAACTTTCTGGTATATCAATACTAAAGCCAGCATTACCAGCCCTGCCGCAAGCATATTAAAGCCTATTTGCTGCAGTAACCGGCCTGTCTGTTTTGGTTTGGTTCCAGAATGATCTTCAGTTACCGGATGGGTAACTGAAGTTGTGGAATTTTCAGTATCCGTAATTTTATTTTCCATAATTATCAGTTCAAATAATCAAAATTTGCGCTGGAATTATACACCTGGTGCCGGTCTAATTGATATCCCACCTGGATTTTCTCAGCAAAATTTTTGCAAATCTTAATATAAAAACCATGATAGTTTAATGGGTCACTCATTAATGTGTTAATTACTGAAAATATCAAGTAGCTGGCAACTGGTGCTAAAATTGAGGGTGATGTTTATCATTCGTAAAGCGGGACAAATTTTGCTTGGTATCTGGGGGAGTCCCCTGCTGGTAATACTGATTTGTACTCTGCTTTCGACAGCCTGTGGAGTATTTTTTGAACCATCAAATCCAACTGATGCATTCGAAATACCTGCAGTGAGCAAATCCCCAACAGCAACAATTTCACCCACAGCTTCCAACACTCCAACCGCAACCAGTACCTTCACCCCTACTTTTACCCCAACTCAGACAAGCACACCAACTCCGCTGCTGTACGTCTTGGAAAGTACACCAATCCCAGATTATCTAACAGTGATAAATCCAGCAAACGCCCAGTCAGTTTCCGGACTGGCGGAGTGGCAGGTTCCGGCGGTGACAGACATGTCATTTTCACCAGATGGGTCAATCCTTGCTGTGACGGATGGTGAAAAAATCTATTTATTTGATGTATTCACCCGAGAGGTCATCAGGACTCTATATCCCGAATACCTGGGAATTATTGATATTGAATTCAGCCCTGAGGGAGATTGGCTTGTCTCAGGCAGCCGCCAGGGCTCGCAGGAGAGCGGTTTCCGCAGCAGGTTAGAACTCTGGTATGGAATGGATTACAAACCAGTGGGTCTGTTATACGGGGATGCGAACAGTCTGAGTAGCATGGCTTTTTCACCAGGCGGCGAGCGCCTGTTCACTGCCTATGCCAGCCCGTTATACCAGGCTAACTATATCGATTTCTGGGATGTATCTACCTGGACACAGACCGGATTGCTGCAAACCGGAACAGTTCTACAAATTGGGGTTTCAGGCGATGGAACTCTGATGGCGTCAACCCCTGGCAGGTATTCTATCCGTGTGTGGAACTTTGAAGACAGTATCTGGCTGCCCACAATCCATACCTCCTTTACAGGCGCGGTTAACAAAACAGCATTTTCACCGATAGAACTGAAACTTGCGACCGGTCATTATGACGGGTTAATTGCCATCTGGGATATGCAGACCGGAGCATTGCTCTTTGAATTAGGATCGGATGGGGTAATTGAGAGCCTGGCTTTCAGCCCGGATGGAAGGCTTCTGGCTTCCGGAAATAGTTTCGAGAATGGTGAAATTTCGATATGGGATGCCCAATCCGGTGTTTTGCTTCGTGAATTGGAGGGTCATCAAAAAGGAGTGAGCAATCTGGCATTTTCGCCGGATGGGAGGTTAATAATCTCAGCTTCTTATGATGGAACCCTGCGTTCGTGGGGAATTCGGCCTTGAGAGTATCCTTCTTAATCCTCTCAATCATCATTCATTCCATTCTTTCCACATCTTTTGTAAAAACCGGGAACGAAGGTCAATTTTACCCTGTCGATTCTGTGGAGTACCAACCCTGGGAACTTGTTCTGGATGTGGCATGGTCACCGGATGGGAAATGGTTAGCTGTTTCCAGCGGGAACTATGTCCGGTTGTATGCAATGCCAGGTTTTGAAAGTGTATGGGATTTTGAAATTGGGGCGCTCACCCATTCAGTGGCTTTTGATCCAGATGGAGAATATCTGGCGGCTGGCAGCCGGGATGGATCTATCAGGGTCTGGAGAGTTTCTGATTTTAACCAGCCTGAGGGTGAAAACCATCCGCCGAACAGGATTATTAAAGCACACCGGAAGGGAGTCAACCAGTTGGTTTTTGACCCGCAGGGGAAATCGCTTGCCTCCGGAGGCAATGATGCAGTTGCGCGCATTTGGGAAATAAGCGCTGCTGAGGAAACTAGGATGATGATTGGGGGCACTCTGACTGTCGCAGCGATTGATTTTCACCCTGATGGGGAGATTCTTGCGGTATCCAATGGGAACGTTATCCGGATGAGGGATATAGAAAGTGAAGGGATTGTTGGCAGTTTTCGATCAGAAAACCCGCTATTTTGTTTACAGTTCGATAAAGATGGAGGGGCGCTGGCTGCGGGTGACCTGGAAAACCAGATCTTATTGTGGAATACGGACGAAGCATATCGGACAGGGGTCGAAAAATATCCGCAGCCGGTGATACTGGCAGGTCATAACGGGAGGGTTAACAGTTTCAAATCGATAATCTGGGATATCAAATTCTCCCCGACCGGAAAGCTGCTTGCGTCTGGAGGAGGCGATGGCAATATTTTTTTGTGGGATCTTGAAAAAAAACAGGCGCTTACTTCGATTCAGGCTCATGATTTGGGAGTGACCAGCGTGGAATTTGATCCAGAAGGTCAATACCTTGTATCTGGAGGTTTGGATGCCAGTGTCAGATTATGGCGGTTGGAAAAATAAAATCCGGCACGGTAATCGTATTCAAATTTGAGATTCAGAATGGCTGTTATTCTGTAAGTTTGTGCAGCGCCAGAAGAGCATCCTTTGCTTCTGCATCATCCACCACCAGGCTGATAGACACTTCTGAGGATCCCTGTGCAATTGCAATGACATTAACATGCTGGTCACCTAAAGCGCTGAAAACCCGTCCGGCGATTCCAGGTGTATGGCGCATCCCAGCCCCTACCACAGTAACAATCGCAACCGCATCGGTTGCCCATATACGGTCAATGTCCCGGCGCTGCAGCTCACTTGAAAACGTTTCTTGAAGCGACTCCAGGACACTGGGCGTGGATTCAGCATTTGTCGTAAAACATATTGATTGTTCGGATGACGCCTGTGAAATTAAAGTAACGCTGGTGCCTGTTGCCGCGACAGCCCCAAATGTCCGGGCTGCGACTCCAGGGATACCAAGCATTCCACGTCCTTCAATGGTTATCATCTGCTGGTCCCGGATTATCGTGACGGCTTTTATCTTACCGTTATCGCGATTATCCTGATTTGCGACTATCATTGTACCGGGCGCGTCTGGGTTAAATGTGTTGCAAATCCGCAGTCCGATTCCCGCTTCAATCACCGGACGGATTGTCTTTGGATGGAGCACCTTGGCTCCGAAGTAAGCAAGTTCGGCAACTTCCCGGTATGATAGTTCTTCGATAGTCCCGGCGTTCGGTACCATCCTGGGATCAGCAGTCATTACACCGTCCACATCGGTCCAGATCCAGACTTCTTTTGCCTTTAAGGATGCCCCGATCAAAGCAGCAGAGTAATCACTACCGCCGCGACCCAGAGTTGTTGTTATCCCATCTTTTGTTGCGCCGATAAATCCGGTAACAACCGGCACAATGCCTGAATCCAGCAATGGGTTGAGAGAATCTTCCGCTGCTTTTTCGGTCATCTCAATGCTCGGGTGTGCATTTTGATATTGGTCGTCGGTTATGACAATATTTTCTCCATCGATATATTCCGATCGAATTCCTTTTGATTGAAGTGTGGCTGATACAATGCGGACGCTGAAACGTTCGCCGAGCGAAACTATTGCATCCAGGGCGCGTGGAGTGGATTCGCCAAGAATCCGGATAGCGTTTGTCAGGTTGGTAAATTGGTTTATCAACGAATCCAGCTCTTGTTGGGTGCTGGTTTGGATTGGTTTATCATGGATGAGAGCCCGGATCATATTGGTGTGACGATCTCGAAGTTCCTTTACGGTCGAGTCGATCACGCTGCTTTGCCCCCTGGAGGCTTTATCAGCGCATTCGATTAGCAGGTTTGTTACTCCGGAAAGCGCTGAGAGGACGATAACAATCCGGGGCCAATTGTTTTGGGCGGTTCTTACTATTTCCTCTACATGGTTGACAGCCTGTATAGTGCCAACGGATGTGCCCCCGAATTTCATCACCAGTAAATTATCTGGCATCGCAGATCTCCAGTGTAAATGTTAGAAATTCCAAATTCTAGAAATGGGAAAGATTATACTTGAGTATTTTTCCCCTGATGTTGAATTAAATTATTCCTCTATTACAACAATCACACCATCCTCTGCCCAATTGTAAAGCCATTTAGAAGTTTCCAGGTCAAGGATGATACAGCCGTATGAAGCCGGACGCCCGAGGATATTCTCCCAAAGCCGGGTCCCATTGGACAGGGTTGGTAAACCATGGATGCCGTTCATAAAACCTGGCCATGATTCATAGATGCCCAGAAAATTTGGCATATAAAGGTCCCAGACGGATGCGTATGCATTCTTGTTATGGGTTTGCACCTGGAATACTCCCGGCTGAGTCGGTGATTTATCGATGCCGGTGCTGATTAAATGCTTTCCAATCTGTTCGCCATTTTCATAAACCCACAACTTCTGTTTACTGATACTGATTATTATCCGCTTGTTTGAAATGATAGGCAGGGGCAGCAACTCATCTTTGGCTGGGATGGTTAAATCCATCCCGGCGATTACATTGTTCGGATCAAGTCTAGGATTAGCCTCAATAATTTTCCAGAATGGTATTCCCAGGTTCCAACCAATTTTTAATAATGAATCTCCTTTTTTTACTTGGTAAGTGGTCGGTTGGTATCTGATCATTGCTGAAACAGTGCCGCTATCTTCTACAGCTTGAACCAATTGAGGGCTCAAATCCGAGCTGTTAATGAAGCGTTCCGGTCCAATCTCACTGTTTATTTTCTTGAAATACTCCTCTGCAAGGATTTGATCAATTTTGACAACCGGACCGTTTTCTCCTGGTTCAATGATTATCCACTGGCCGATCTCTTCGGGTGTTGGCTGCCATTCAAAATGTTTATCCGCAATTGGATCATAAGCCTTAACCGCAACAGCGGATTCAAGCAGTTTCTCAATCTGATTTTTTGACTCTGTAACATCGTTGATTGGTGGTGGAACCGGTTTAAGGTAAATATTGGCAGAATTATTGATAAGCGTTTCAAACGGTTGGGCTTCAATTGTGCTCACGGTCTCTTCAATATTGATGGTGTAACCCAACTCTCCCGGAATTTCAACAAGTTCTGTTCCGATTATTTTCAGGGTCGCGTTTTCTGGTTCCTGACTTACTTTGGGAACTAGCGTTTCCAGTCCTGATCGGGCTTCATCGGGATTGAATCTCACATCTGGCAGGATAATTATGCCTTGACTGTAGCTCAGATAAAGTTGTTCGAGATTCGAAATTAACTTCCCTGACCGTCCAACCTTATGGGCTTTTCTGGCGGTTTCCAGCGGATCAACACTCAGCCCAATCGTTTCAGGAGTTACCGAAAAGTCATTAATTCCATCACTGACAGAAATGATATTTTCCAGATTCCAAGTCTTATGCAGCAGAATCGCGGCGTTAGTTGCGCTCATTCCGCCAATATCCAGGTTTAATACTTTTACTCCAGGTGCAATCAGATCTGAGTTCAGGTAGTACCTGTAAAAACCATATCCTGTAGCTGAAATTATCAGCATTACCACCAGCATTCCAGAGAGAATAGTTACGGACAATATAAACAAAGGGTGGGTTGGCGGTCTTGATTTAGAGACCCTTGGTTTATTGCTGTTGTATTCGGAATAACCAACCCCTTGGTCTACCCTTCTAGGTCTGTTACGAGCGGAATAGTGAGTCATAACTTATGGACGATTTTCCTAAAAAAAAGGTTCCAATTTTAACCTTTTAGATGAGATAAATTAGATGTTGCAAGTTGTGTGCAATTGGGTGTGGATTATGCGGGATTATTCTGCTCCCATTTTCCCTGCGAATAATCGGAACTGTAGATTAACCCATCCTTGCGCGTACTTACACATAAAAAAACAGTTTTCGATTTTTTGGGGGAGTTGTACTGTTCATTAATTAATCCTTCAATAAAAATATAATTCTAATAAAGATTAGTTTTGTCCAATTATAAAGCATGATGATTTGATGGGACTGATAAAATTGGCTTTAAAAATTTATTGGTGTTGATATTCTGTGAACATATTAGATGGAGGTATAATCGGTAAACACACTTTTGTTGTTGAAATTTTCGTGTAATTACCCAGATTAATAAAAGAAAAATGAATGGAACGAGAATACGCGTATTAATTGCAAAACCTGGCCTGGATGGCCATGATAGGGGCGCGAAGGTTGTTGCCAGGGCATTGCGGGATTCAGGGATGGAGGTAATTTATACCGGATTGCGCCAGACACCTGAGATGATCGCTGAAAGCGCCCTGCAGGAAGATGTCGATGCTGTGGGATTGTCCATTCTTTCAGGCGCCCATATGACTTTAATCCCGGAGATAATAAATCGCCTGCGGGAAAACGGGCAGGAAGGTATAAAAATTTTTCTGGGTGGTATTATCCCTGATGAAGATATCCCGCTCTTAAAATCAATGGGAGTAACCGGGATATACGGTCCTGGCACAAGCACCCGGGATATTATTGCTGACATACGCTCAGAAGTATTACCTGAAGAAATAAATTAAAAGTAAATGTCAATTATCCTATCTGTGTTGGATGGTAACAGGCGTGACATAGCGCGTTTGCTTACCGAAGTCGAGAATGAAACAGCTTCAGGCAGGGAAGCATTAGACCTGCTATACCCGCATGCTGGAAATGCACACCTGGTTGGGATCACCGGCGCTCCAGGCACCGGTAAATCATCACTGGTAACACAGATTATTCTTAAATATAGACAGAGCATCCATAAGGCAGCATCTGAACAGGATTCAAATTTGCCGCAGATCGCTGTGGTCGCAGTTGATCCATCCAGCCCATTTACGGGCGGCGCAATCCTGGGGGATAGAATCCGGATGACTGAACTTGCCGGGGATAAGGGTGTATTTATCAGGTCGATGGCTACCCGTGGTTCACTGGGAGGTCTCGCCAGTGCGACTGCTGGCGCTTCCCTTGTTCTGGATGCAGCGGGTTTTGATATTGTGATCATTGAAACTGTTGGCGCTGGTCAGGCGGAAGTTGACATCGCGAAATTGGCTCATACAACCATAGTGGTCGAGTCTCCAGGCCTGGGGGATGATATTCAAGCGATCAAAGCGGGTATCCTGGAAATCGCAGATATCCTGGTAATAAATAAAGCCGATCTACCAGGGGTTGAAGCCACAGAGAAGGCGTTAAGAGGGATGCTCCAGCTTGTTTATCCAGGTGGAAATCATTTTGTTTCTCATCATGGAAAAATAATGGCTTCATTTCAAGAGAATCTGGGTCTGGTAAATAAAGATGATTTATATAAGTCAGAAATAAATGTTGAATCAGAACCCGAAATCAGGTGGGTTCCACCTGTCCTGCGGACTGTTGCAACGAATGGGGATGGCGTTTCAGATCTGGTTGATCTTATAAACAACCATCGAGTGTTTCTTGAAAAATCAGGAAAATGGATACAGCGCGACCGGTTGCGGGTCGAGTCTGAAGTTATGACTCTGCTGAAAAACAGTCTGATTGCCAAATGGGCTGAGAGTGTAGATGAAAAGTATTATAATGAAATATTGGAGGCAGTTTACCAGAGGAATCTCTCCCCATTGAAGGCGGTGGACATATTAATTGGGAATTTTATTAATAAGTGATTTAAGAAGTGTATGAATCTAGAAAAAATTCGTTGATGATAGCTTAAGTGATTGGTTATATGAAGGAAAATTACTTTACTGTAAAACATAAAATTACTGGATTCGTGGATGCTTATTTAATAAGAAAGGGAAAGGTTTATGTCAGGCCATCGTAATATCAGGGATTGCAGCATGTATGGAGATATTAAATTATTTACAGGGAGTGCCTCACCTGAATTGGCAAACAAAATCGCGGAATACCTGAAACTATCTTTAAGCGGAGTTGATTTAATCCAATTTCATAATGAAAACATCTTTGCCAGATTACATAAAAGCGCCCGAGGTCAGGATGTTTATATTATCCAGACCAGCGCGCCTCCAATCCACCGTAACTTGATGGAACTATTGATCCTTTTGCAGACTCTGCGTTTAGATTCAGCCGGAAGGATAACAGCTGTAATGCCATATATGGCTTACTCAAGATCTGATAAGAAGGATGTGCCGCGTGTGCCGATCACAGCCAGGCTGGTTGCGGATATGATCGAAGTCGCTGGAGCGGATCGGTACATGACTCTTGATTTACATGCAGGCCAAATTCAAGGGTTCTTTTCTATCCCGGGCGACGTTCTAACCGCTTTTCATTTAATTACTGATTATGTTCTTAAATTGATGCCTGAATTAATTGACCCGGTGGTTGTGGCTGCAGACCTTGGATTTGCAAAGAAAGGTCGCAATTTCGCTGCCAAAATTAAAGCTCCGATCGCTTTTGTTGAAAAGCGCCGGGATTCAAATGCTTCCAAAGCAAAAGGTCTTTCACTGATTGGTTCGGTGGAAAACAGGGATGTCATCATTGTCGATGATGAAATGGATACAGCTGGATCGATGACGGAGGCAGTCAAGCTTGTAAAAGATAATGGAGCCAGGGATGTTAACATCGTATTTGTACATCCTGTGCTGTCCAGGCCCGCCATCAAACGCCTCGAAGATTTACCCGTAAAAGAAATCATCACTACAGATACGATCCCTATCCCGTATGCATATCGAGATTTACTGAGAGATAAATTAACCGTATTATCGATATCCCCGCTGCTTGGAGAGGTCATTTTGCGGGCGCACGAAGGCCGCAGTGTGGGTGAAATGTTCCATGAATAATTATGCCTGAATTGCCAGAAGTAGAGACAATCCGGTTGCTGTTGCGTAATGGTGGGCCAGAAAGCCCATCATTATTAAATTTTGAGATAACAGGAGTTGATTTATACTGGGAGCGGACGCTGGAAACCCCGGCGTCTGATGAATTTGAAAGGAAGATCATCTCCCAGCAGATCAAGGAGATTGGGCGCAGGGGAAAGTTCCTGAACTTCTTTCTCTCTGATTATCACTTCCTCCTGCACTTGCGAATGAGTGGGGATGTACTCATCCAACCAAAAAGTGAACCACCTGGTAAACACCACCGGTTATCTCTTTATTTCAACAATGGATTAAAGTTTTCTTTTATAGACCCGCGCAAATTTGGACGGGCATGGTTGGTCACGGATCCAGATACAATCCTGGGAAATTTGGGCCCCGAACCTTTTTCGGAGGAATTTACACCAAACAGCCTCTATACGGCTTTGAAAAGTCACAGCCGGCAGATAAAACCTTTGCTAATGGACCAGACTTTCATCGCAGGTTTGGGAAATATTTATACCGATGAAACCCTTTTTTATGCAAAAATCCATCCTTTGACAAAATCCGACCAGATTACTGAAGAACAAAGTAATCAACTGGTTGAAAGCATCAGGTTTGTTCTGGCAGAAGGGATAAAGAATAATGGTGCAAGTATAGATTGGGTTTATAGGGGAGGCGATTTCCAAAATTATTTTCAAATATACGGTCGAAAAGGACAAAAATGTGAGGTTTGCGGGGATGTGATCGAAAGGATTACCGTTGGGCAGAGAAGTACATTTATCTGCCCGACCTGCCAGCCTGAACCAGCAATTAATTAAATCGAAATCCTGAAATTGGGATTATTTCTACTTCTTACGCCGTTTTCGGCGACGTTTTGAGGAAACCGAGATTTCTTCCTCCTCGGATTTTAAGTTACTTATATCTAGATTTGATGAACTGATTTCAGCGGTAACTTCGGAGATTTCTGTGGTATCAGAAGGGGATCCATTAAACTCTTCTGCGGTATTAACAGTTTCCATAGTATCCTCCGGTTCAGGTTGTTCATCCATCTCTGCTATTTTCTGCAACCTGGAAATACCGCGCGGTCGGTAGGTAAACATCCTTGAAACAACACTTAATCGCATATTGTCCAGGAGTTCCTGGAATAATCCAAATGCTTTATTCTTGTATTGCACAAGAGGGTCTCTCTGGCCGTATGCCTCCAGTCCAATCGAAACTCGAAGCGCTTCCATTTGAGTCAGGTATTCCACCCAGAGTTCCGAAATTGTTGAAAGCAGTAACTGGCGGTAGATCTCTGTTAGAGCTTTGCGGCCAAGTACATCAATAATTTGTTCACGGAAATCCAGCGAGAGATTATTGAGGGTTGTTTCCTCTGATACCTGTTCATCTCTCATTTCATTTATATCTAGAATCGCCTTCTTTATCAGGTCTGGCAATTCGTTAATCCTTTTTGATTCCAGGCTTTGGTACTCAAATTGACCCCATATTTTCCGCATAAATTCTTGAGCATTTTTCAAGTGGTCCAAAACATCTTTAACAACCTGGTCCGGCTCACGATTCAGCAATAGCCTGGCAGTGTAATAAAAGTAATTAAACCGTGTAGTCCGTTCCCAGATTCTTTTGTGGGTTTTCCGGTCAAATGAAGCTTTGGCACCTCTGGGTAAAGCTAAAAGAATTTGCAGAAGATCCTGGCGAGTATACTTTCCATCAGGTTTTGAGAGGGCTTTTTCCAAATCTCGCGTTATCTGACCGTTATCGCCGAGATATTTTTCTTTTCTTCCGACAAAGATCCTCTCAATTTCAGATAAGACCTGCAGGTTGATGGAGTCCCAATCCCCTGTCTGCAATTGATCCGGTTTGATTGGTACAGGTTCGTCAATTCTGCGTTCGATTGAACCTATCAATCTCCTCATTCCCTGCTGTACAATCGTTGTTTCAATTTGATGCTTGATTGTGTCTTCGAGCTGAAACGGGTTTTTTACCAGTAGTTGCTGGTCTTTACCAGATAAATTAATCTGGACACGAACCAGACTGGCCAATTCTGCAACAATCTCAGCGGTTGGAGGTGTCTCCTCTGAGTCCTGGTTATCCAGGCCTTCAAGGAATGTTTCCAATAACTCGTATCTTTCATCGAGTGTATTATCAATATTGATTTGAGTTTGAAGCAGTATTTGATCTACTGTTTGAATGATATGTTCCATTTCGGCGTCAATGGATTCTTCCACCAGGGATAGAAAAAAATTGCGGATATTTTCAGGGTTAGAATTTTCATTTAATGAGTCAAGCGTTTTATCGGACAGAGTTTTTAAGGAATATGAAGGATACAACAAACTATCCTGGATTATTGGAGGTTGGATCTGATCCAGCCATGAAAGCAATTGCCATGGTCCGGCATCATCTTCTAAACCCTGCGGAACCCGTTTTTTAACTTCCACAGCGAGCATTTCTGTTACATCTTCAGTCAGATCGCTCTTGGTGAAGATACGATTGCGTTGAGAATATATTCCGGCTCTCTGGGTATTCAGGACATCGTCATATTCCAGCAGGTGTTTGCGAATATCAAAATTCGCCCCCTCAACCCGGTTTTGAGATTGTTCAACCAATCGTGACACCAGACCGACTTCCAGCGGAATTGCATCATCAATTTTCATGCGCTGCATTAATCCATCCGCCTGCTGGCCGCCAAACAAACGCATTAACTCATCTTCCATTGACAGATAGAATCGAGAAGAGCCTGGATCACCCTGGCGGGCTGCCCGTCCACGAAGCTGGTTGTCGATTCTGCGCGCTTCATGTCTTTCGGAACCGATTACATGAAGACCACCAAGTTCACGTACCTGATCCATTTCCTGCATATTCTGCAAGAAGTATTTAATCTCTGAGTCATAAATTCCATACTGGGATGGACTGAGTTCAAGCAGAGCGGCTTTCCGTTCAGCCATTGTCATTTCATATGCATCTTTATAATCGGCGCGTTTCAGAACCCGGTTCACCGCTGAGATCACTTCCTCGGCAATTTCGCCGCCCAATTTAATGTCCACACCGCGACCTGCCATATTGGTCGCAATTGTTACACCTCCAAATTCTCCAGCCCCAGCGATAATTTGACTCTCCTCAGTGTGTTTGCGAGCATTCAAAACCTGATGTGGTATACCGCCTTTTATGTTGTTAATAAGCCGGTTCTTTTTTTCAGGAGGGATCTCAAGTATTTGGAGGAGAAGGTTAATGTTGATTTCGTCCTCCGGATTGAAGGGAATATTTAACTCGCGTGCCATATTGCGCATTTGGTTCGTATCCACTTCTTTTATTGGAAAGTTGAGATATTCCAATTCAGGCACTGACCGCCCGTCCTGCTCGCGCTGGTGTTCCCTAATCCATGACTCTCTGAGAAGGATAACCTGGGCTAATCGGCGCAGGTATTCAGCCTTAAGTCTTTGGGACACTCGCTCTGAAAGTTCAACCGATGTAGTACCCACCAGCACCGGTCGACCTAAGGAATTAAATTTCAGGATTTCGGTTGCGATTGCTCTGAGTTTCGCTTCTTCAGTGCGGTAAACGACATCCGGGAAATCTTTTCGTTTCCAAAAAACAGGGTTCCTTTCAATATCGTCCTGCAGGCTGTAATAGATATATTTATATCCATGTTCATCGCGATCCTCGATTTCCATAAGGTCATTTTCAGGTTGAGATGCCTGGAATTCCAAATTGGTTGGAATAGCAATGACATCCAGCGAATAAATCTCACTGAATTCTTCGGCTTCTGTGACGGCTGTTCCGGTCATCCCGGACAATTTTTCATACATGCGGAAATAATTCTGGATAGTTATTGTGGCGTAAGTTACTGATTCGGATTGGACCTTAACACCTTCCTTGGCTTCCACTGCCTGGTGCAATCCATCTGACCATCGCCGGCCGGGCATTAAGCGACCGGTAAATTCATCGACAATCACAACTTTCCCGCCCTGTACCAGATACTCTTTATTTCTCTTGTATAAAAATTGGGCGCGCAGTGATTGTTCTAAATATCCAAGTAAGCGGGCTTGTTCGGGTGTGATGTCCTCCGGGCGATCCGGGTCGCGCAGTGATACACCAAGCAACTCCTCTACATGTGTTTCGCCGATTTCAGTAAGGAAAACAGAGCGGTCTTTTTCACTAACTTCATAATCTTCCGGATTCAGTTTGTTAACAACTTGAGAAGTTTTGAGATACCATTCCGCTTCGTCTTGGGCAGGCCCCGAGATGATAAGGGGTGTCCGCGCTTCATCAATCAGGACATTATCAACCTCATCAACAATCGTATAATAAAATTCGCGCTGGACTCTATCTTCAAGGCGCATGGTCATATTGTCGCGCAGGTAATCAAAACCAAATTCGCTGTTTGTCCCGTATGTAATGTCCGCTTTATAAGCTAGACGCCGCGGGACCATATCTAACTGGTTCTGGTCTTCATGCGGAGATTCCCGCTCCAGATTGACTAGGAAGGCTTTGCGACCGCTTTCGGTTCGGGCAGCCATTTGAAGCACACCGACACTTAATCCCAGAAGTTGATATACAGGCGCCATCCAGCGGGCATCGCGCCGGGCGAGATAGTCATTTACTGTAACCAGATGTACTCCCCTTCCAGTGAGTGCATTCAAATAAAGCGGCAGGGTGGCGACCAGAGTCTTGCCTTCCCCGGTCTTCATCTCTGCTATCTTTCCTTCGTGCAGGGTAACCCCACCAATAAGTTGAATATCATAGTGGCGCAAACCGATTGTGCGTTTGCTGGCTTCCCGCACAGCGGCAAATGCTTCCACCAGCAAATCATCCAGCGATAAACCTTCACTCAATCGTGATTTGAATTCTTCAGTTTTCGCTTTCAGGGCATCATTACTGAGTTCTTCGTAATTTAACTCGAGATCATTGATTTGAGCGACGATATTTGAATATTTTTCAATCACTTTTTTATTCTGATCGCCACCCACAATGTGGACAAACTTTTTTAACATTGTTTACCTCATCCGGGCGATTATAGCATAGCGGTGTTAGATATTTATTAGCGTTGAGAATGAATGATGGATGTAAATACACCCAGCCATTATTCTGTCCTGGGTGGCCAGGGATGTAAAGAAATTATTCTAATCTTAAATATTTAATAGCTGGAATGCTGTGGGTGCTATAATTCAAAAGGCTTTGAGGAAAGGGAATTCAAAGTGTAAAAGTAGCTGATTGGTACAGTTGTTGCAATCAATTTAACATCGCCACCATCATCAAGCCAGAAGTCCTAATACAATTTAATTAAGAACAATCTAATGTCGTTTGTCCATCTTCACGTTCATTCTGAATACTCTTTGCTTGATGGTTTCAGTAACATCAGGCAGTTAGTAAAACGAGCGAAGGAAATGGATATGCCGGCTCTGGCTATTACCGATCACGGTTCGATGTACGGCGTGGTCGAATTTTATAATGCTGCCATTGGGCATGGGATTAAACCGATCATCGGTATTGAAGCTTATCTGGCAGCCAGGGGGATGAAATCAAAGGATCCTCAGTATGATAAAAAATCCAGCCACATTTTGTTGCTGGCGGAAAATCAAACGGGTTATCAGAATCTCCTGAAGCTGTCAAGCGCAGCTCAGATAGAAGGTTTTTACTATCATCCACGGATAGACCACGACATTCTTGAGCAGCATTCAGAAGGAATAATATGTACAACCGGGTGTTTGTCGGCAGAGCTTCCCCGGATGATAAATAAAGGCAACCTCACACAAGCCCAAAAGCGACTCGATTGGTATTTTGAAGTATTCGGAAGAGAGAATTTCTTCTTTGAATTGCAAGACCATAATATTAAGGAACTTAAAAACATAAATCAAACACTGCTTAATTTCAGGGAGAGATACGGGGCGAATTGTATCGCCACAAATGATGTTCATTACATCAACCCTGAGGATGCACCGCTCCAGGATCTGTTATTAGCGATTCAAACTGGCTGCCTTTTAACTGATCCAGACCGGATGCGCATGGCGGATGCCTCTTTTTATCTTCGCAGCCATGAAGAAATGGCTGATATTTTCTCGGAAATTCCCGAGGCTGTAAGCAATACACTTCGAATCGCAGAGCGATGTAACGTCGATTTGGGGTTTAAAGGCTACCATCTACCCCAGTTTGAAGTTCCAGAGGGACATGATGCCAGGGGGTATTTGCGAGTGTTGTGTGAGGACGGGTTGAAGAGAAGGTATGGCGAGCGCTCGGACGATCAAGAAGTGGTTGAACGGTTAAATTATGAACTGGAAATTATCCACAGGATGGGTTTCGATACCTATTTTTTGATTGTTTGGGATTTATGCAGGTATGCCCGATCACAGGGGATCTGGTATAACGCCAGGGGTTCGGCTGCCGGGTCTATCGTCGCCTATACCCTTGATATTACACTGGTCGACCCGATAGACCATGGTTTAATCTTTGAGCGGTTCCTCAATCCGGGTAGGATCTCAATGCCTGATATTGATCTGGATTTCCGTGATGACCGCCGGGCGGAAATGATGGAATATACAGCCAGAAAATACGGGGATGACAAAGTAGCTCAGATTATCACATTTGGGACCCTCGGCGCTCGAGCTGCAATAAGAGATGTAGGTCGTGTGAAAGATATTCCACTAAATGAGGTTGATAAAGTAGCCAGATTAATTCCTAATATTCCCGGTAAACCTGTCTCGATTAGGGAAGCTATTAACAGTGTGCGGGAATTGAAGGAATTTTACAATTCGACCCCATTTATTCAAGAACTGGTTGATACCGCCATGCAGATGGAAGGGGTTGTACGTAGTGCGGGCACCCATGCAGCCGGGGTAATAATTACAGATAAACCCATGGTTGAGTATATCCCGCTGCACCGCCCAACGGGCAGTACCGGCGCTGAAAGCCCGATCAAGACGGTTACCCAGTTTGACATGAATATCGTTGATTCTCTCGGCTTGTTAAAAGTAGACTTCCTGGGATTATCGACATTAACGATTATGGCTCGGGCCTGTGAAATGATTGAGAAACGTCACGAGATAAAGCTGAACCTTGGGAATATCCCAACCGATGATCCTGAAACTTATGAATTATTGGGACGGGGTGAAACAGCAGGAGTGTTCCAGGTTGAAGGCTCTGGAATGCGCCGCTGGCTGATGGAAATGAAACCAAAAGAACTGGCGAATGTGATCGCTATGGTCGCATTATTCCGGCCAGGTCCAATGGATTTTATCCCTGATTACATCCAGCGGATGCATGGGAAGAAGAAGGTCGAGTATAAACATCCCAGTCTGGAACCAATTTTTAAAGAGACTTACGGTTTCCCTGTTTATCAGGAACAATTAATGTTTGCTGCGATGCAGCTTGCTGGTTACACAGCGCCAGAAGCTGATGATTTGCGCAAGGCTATCGCGAAAAAAGTGAAAGGCAAACTGGAAAAACACCGGGAAAAGTTTATCGCCGGTTCTGTTTCAAATAATATCCCCAGCAGTACAGCAGCAGCAATTTTTGAGGAATGGAAAGAGTTTGCCAGATATGGGTTTAACAAGAGTCATGCTGTTGACTATGGAGTAATCGCTGTTCAGACTGCATATCTAAAAACTCATTTTCCTGTTGAGTATATGACTGCTCTTCTTTCGGTTTATAAAAATGACACTGCAAAGATCGCACTTTACGTAGCGGATTGCCGCAGGATGGGAATACCAGTCGAACCCCCTGATATCAATGTCAGCGGGTGGGATTTTGGAATTGAAGACCTGGAAAGTGGAAAATCCGTTATCCGGTTTGGTCTTGGAGCTGTTAAAAATGTCGGTCAGGGTCCGGTGAATTCAATATTGAATGCCAGAAAATCCGGGCCTTTTACAGATTTAATTGATTTTGCGAAACGGACAGACCTGCGGGTTGTGGGAAAAAGAGCCCTTGAGAGTTTAATCCGGGTTGGAGCGCTGCGGAATTGTGGCAGGCGGATAGCATTATTGAATTCACTGGATAAAATCATTGCATTCAGTGCGATGCATTTCAAAGCAAGCGAGGCGGGTCAGATCAGTTTGTTTGGTTCTCATACAGGTGTTGATGAATCAATTGATATTCCTTCAGTTTCATTTGATGTGAGCAGGCATGAGATATTAAATTGGGAACGAGAGTTAATTGGATTGTACATCTCTGACCATCCTCTCAATCCAGTTATGGACAGCCTTGTTGAATTTGTAACACATTATTCTGCTCAACTCAGTGAAACTGAGCATAATCAGAATATCCGCATGGCTGGAATTATCAGCCACATCCGACGGCATCAAACCCGTAATGGGCAGGAAATGGGTTTTGTAATACTTGAAGATTTGCAGGGGACAGTAGAGCTTGTCGTATTCCCAAGGTTATGGAAAAAACTTGAGCACAAACTAGAAAGAGACCAGATAATTTTAGTGGAAGGACGAGTTGATGCTGGCGGTCTTGAGCCGAAAATTCTGGTTTCAAGTGTAAGCAACAATGAAGAAATAATTCTCCCCCATACCGACGATGGACAAATTAATGTTTTACCATTTGTAACTATTGTCGATGCGAGTGATTCAATTGAAGGAAATAACCCGGTTGCAGAACATAACATCAAATTAGAAACTGGTGAAGAAATTAAGAAACAACCTCGGGAAGGATTTGACTTGCATCATCCAGTTTCTCTTCCAGATGAATTTCCGCTATCAACCAGCAGATTGATTGACAGTCCTGCTGAATCGATACCTTCCGAGAATGACCTTGTCGAGAAGGATACTGCTCAGGAATTAATTGATAAGGAAGTTGATAATCTTTTAACAGTAAGCAAGCAGGCAAATCTGGAAATTGAAAATCCTGATCCTATTTCTCTCCCACCTGGAGGGCTCGCGGTTCCTTCATTTATTTTACCCCCAACACCCTCTGAAGACACAGGAAAAAAAGTAAATATGATGACGGTAATTGTCCGTTGTTCTGACGATAAGGCGCGGGACGAATTGAAAATCAGGAGACTTTATGGATTACTAACTTCATACCCGGGTAATGACCGGTTCGCATTTCATGTATTTGAAAATGGAAGAGGTTTTTTACTCGAGTTTCCAAATTGTACAGTTGGAATATGCAGCGAATTAAAAACGCGGATATCTCAGTTGGTGAGTTCTGAAAATATCCGCATTGATTCGATCTATTTCCAATAAGTTGGTACTATTTATTCAAAAAAACCCCTAAAATGTACGCGACCCTGGGTTATTGGCAGGGTGTTTCTTTATTAAGACAAGGATGAATATTAATTTTCACTTGTCATAATGAATAATGGATTCATTCCAAAACTATGATAAAAGGGACGCAGACGATCGGTGTTGTAATACTTATCAACCCTCACATTTTTTTTCGAGCTGGCTACCACATCAACCGGGACATTGTCATAGCGACCGTTACGCAAACACACAAGTCGTCCATGGATATCATTCATTATCAGATCTAGAGCCAGGTTTCCATAAGCCATCGGGACAATCGAATCTATTGCATCCGGGTCTCCCCCACGTGTCAGGTAGCTTAATTTTTGCGTGATTGTATTAATTTGACGCCCATTATTGAATTTTGGTGACAGCTTTTTTAGTTCCTCTGAAATTAAATCTCCGATTCCGCCCAATTTCTTGTGTCCAAAATCATCCTGAGTTGCGTCCTCGAATACCATTTCTCCACCTTTGAACATCGCTCCTTCTGAGGCAAGCAGCACAGAATACTTGCTTGGATTTTTATTGCGGTCGTATACGAGCAGGTCAGTAAGCTGCTCGATATCAAATTTATACTCTGGAATCACACAGCGATTTGCTGCTCCAGCCATGGTGGGCAGCATTGCTGTAAAACCGGCATACCTTCCAAATACTTCCAGTACCAGGAAACGTTCGTGCGATCCTGCAGAAGTCCGTAAGTTGTTTGAAAGCTGTATCGTTCGTGTGATACATGTGCTGAAACCAATGCAGTAATCTGTTCCGGGAACATCGTTGTCCATTGTCTTTGGAATCGCCACGATCTTTTTTCCATCCTGAAACAAGCGCACCGCTACGCTGAGCGTGTCATCTCCCCCAATTGGAATGAGGTAATCAATATTTAAGTAATCAAGATTCTTGATCACTTCAGGTATCAGATCATTAGTCTCACTATTGTATTCGTCCACAAGGTGGTCGGGGACCGCGCTCTTCTTAACAGATTTAGGATTTGTTCTGGATGAATGTAGAAACGTGCCTCCAGTTCGCCCGGCTTTGTTTACCACTTCTTCGGTTAACACCTGGAAACAATTACTGTTGTCTGCATCTTTATCCCTGATCAAATCAACGAGACCAGCCCAACCTCTGCGGATGCCGATAACTTCGTATCCCTCACGAAGCGCCCTGATTGTTACAGCCCGAATGGCCGGATTCAAACCCGGTACATCCCCACCCCCAGTTAATATCCCAATTACGCCTTTATTTTTTTTCGAGGTTGCCATAGAAATGACTCCAATTGATAAATTGATTTAACAATAACTTTTATTTAAGTATAGACAGTATTATATTGCGTTTTAGTAACTATGCTGAAAGTAATAATTATTGAACGAACAGTAATTGTGCAGATATTTGTAGACTCATATTCCAGGAGGTTCATGGTAAATTCCGAAGACTTCTTTCATAACTGAGACTATCTCGCCAAGGGTAGCATAGGCTTTGACAGCATCAATGATATAAGGCATAGTGTTCTCTGTTTCAAGGCATGCTGTTCGCAGACGGTCCAAAGTCTGACCTACATATTCTGAATCCCGGCTGTTTCGCAGTTGTTCCAGGCGCGATACCTGGCGTGAATAACCCTCTGGATCTATTTTAAGAATTGGAATCCTTACAGGCTTATCGTCAGTGAAAGCGTTGACACCAACAATATATCTTTTGCTTTCATCAAACTCTGATTGGAAACGGTAAGCTGCGTCAGCGATCTCGTTCTGGAAATAACCTTTTTCTATTGAAGGGATAACTCCGCCTAATTCATCGATATTTTTAAAATAATCATATGCCTGAGATTCAATATTGTTCGTTAGCATTTCCAGAAAATAAGAACCTCCAAACGAGTCGACCGAGTCGCACACACCAGTTTCAGCAGCAATAATCTGTTGAGTCCTGAGAGCAATTGTTGCCGCCATTTCAGATGGTAGGGCCAATGCTTCATCCATACTGTTTGTGTGCAGGGATTGTGTCCCTCCCAGCACTGCAGCTAAAGCCTGTAATGCAACACGGACGAGATTTAACTCGGGTTGTTGAGCGGTGAGAGAAACACCAGCTGTTTGGGTGTGAAAGCGCATAAGCATTGACCTGGAGTTTTTGGCGCCAAAATTATCCCGCATTTCCCTGCTCCAGATGCGGCGGGCAGCCCTATACTTAGCTATTTCTTCAAAAAAATCATTGTGCGCATTGAAGAAAAATGATAGGCGAGGGGCAAATTCATCGATATCCAGACCCCGGTCGAGCGCCCAGCGGACATACTCCATTCCGTTAGCGAGCGTGAATGCAAGCTCTTGGGCGGCGGTAGAACCGGCTTCGCGGATATGGTATCCAGATATGCTGATTGTATTCCAGTGCGGTATATATTTCGACCCGTATTCAATGGTATCAGTCACCAATCGCATTGACGGTTTTGGCGGGAAAATATATTCCTTCTGGGCAATATATTCCTTAAGAATATCGTTTTGAATGGTCCCGCGTAACTTTTGCGGCTGAAGCCCTTGTTTTTCAGCAGCAGCAATATACATCGCCCAGATAATCGCTGCCGGTGAATTAATTGTCATACTGGTCGAAACCCTGTCCAACGGGATATTTTCCAGCAGAATTTCCATATCCTTCAGGGAGGAGACAGCCACGCCGCATTTTCCAAATTCACCGGCTGCAGTTGGGTCATCGCTGTCCAATCCCATCAGTGTAGGCAAATCAAACGCGATTGAAAGGCCGGTCTGTCCCTGGTCGAGCAGGTATTTAAACCTTGCGTTTGTCTCTTCGGCAGTTCCGAAGCCTGCAAACATCCTTTTTGTCCATACTCTGCTGCGGTACATGGTTGGGTGGATGCCGCGCGTGAACGGGAAGTCGCCGGGAAAACCAATGTCAGATTGGAAATCCAAATCTATCAGGTCAACCGGGGTATAGAGGCGATTAATTGGTTCTGAAGACACTGTGAAAAAATCGCGGCTTAACTCCGGTTTCTTTATAATCATTCTTTCGAGAGTATCTTTTTCCCAATTCAGAAGAGATCTCTTTATTGATTCATATTCTTTTTGGTCTGGCACAAAAAACTCCTGGTTTTGTGTTTCGATGGTGTGATAAAAAAATTATAGCATCATGGTCTGCAGAAATAATCACTCTTTCTGATTTATTCGTAAAAAAACGAAAACCGAGTCGCGGGATTATTTATACAGGAAATTTTTTCAGGTCAAGAAAGAAAATTTATTATTGCCGGTGTAATATCAGTGAGGTCTTTCATCCCAGAGGTAAATTTACTTCTCAAATGCGAAGAGCCAATAATTAGAGCCGGTACCGGATTTTCTGTGTGTTTTCTAGTGCTCAAGTCTTCCAGATTTCCATGGTCCGATGTAATTAAAATCAAACTATTTTTAGAATTCCAGTTGTCCAATAAACCGCCAATGACTGTATCAAAATCCTCCAGCAGCTTGCAGGCAATCTTCATGTCGCGACCATGACCGGCATAATCACTCAACCAGTATTCAAAAAGGGTGAAATCAAATTCTGATGCTAGTTTTGCGATTCGGCAACCCGCTTCAAACAGCGTTAATTCAGGTATGTTTTCAATTCCAAGATGATTTTTCCACCCTGCACCAGTGAAATCTGCAGAGACAGCCATCCCGTTTATCAAGTCTGTCTGGGTATACAAAGGCAAGCCCGAGCTTATTAATGTTAGCGGGATGGCTGCATACAGCCTTCTTTTGGATTTGATTGCGTCAAAATAACCGGGAGGGTATGCATTCAGAAAAGATATTTTTTTATTAGCCAAGCGCAGTGTCTTTATCAGGTTCCCGCTTTCTATTATGTCAGCTATTGCCTGGTTAGGTTTCGGGCCATAATGGTAACCAAGTTCAGCAGGGATATTCCTACCCGTCATCAAAACCGCCTGACCGGTTGCCGATTGAGGTAATCCCGCAACCTGCAGACTTGCATCAAGAGCTAATAAGGTGGCACTTTGTGAATTTATGGGTGCATGTTCTATTGTTAATTTAGCCCCGTCAATTAACCCTTTGATCGCAGGCATACTGGCGCGGGCAAAAGGATTGGTCTCCGGGTTATCTGGACCCAATCCGACTCCGTCAACGAAGATAAACAGCAGGTTCATTTTTTATATAATAACCACAATGAGGGAATTTCACCCCTCTCTGTGGTGTCCTTTCTATAAATCAGACTCATCAGATTTGAAAGTTTTTTAAGGTCGCTTTCATCAATTCCAGTAACAGATTTTGTTTTGGTTTTGTACCAAGTGTATAACAAATAATCTCCTCCTTCATTTAATAACCTGGTCAGGTTGTGTAAATATCCCTCTTTTTCAATTTTACCCAGGGAATGGAAACATCCAATATCAAGGATTAAATCAAATTTCCCGTCAATGGTTTTTAAGCGACTCACATCGTCCTGATAGAACTGGATGTTGACTCCCGCTTTCGCTGATTTTTGAAGGGCTGTTCGGATAGCTCGCATTGAAAAATCCACACCAGTGGATTTCCATCCGTGTTTTGCAAGTGTAATCGCATTTGTTCCAGTACCGCAGCCTAAATCCAGAGACTTTCCGGGTTGATTTTTCTGGATATATTCCATCAGTTCCGGAGGTGATATTCCAGTATCCCAGGGTGGGTTCCCGAGATACCAGAAAAAAAACGTCAGCCGTCTTAGTAAACTCATTTTAATTTTTCTCAATCCCTTAATTTATGGTTTTTCTCTAACACTTGAATATTCAAACTCAAATGAAAATAGGTGCCAAATCTTTGACAATGTGAAAGAGATAACTTACAATCTAAGGCTGCCATAAATTACTCCATAAGGAAGGTTGTTCAAATGAAAGAATATACCACGGATGCTATTCGTAATATCGCACTGGTATCCCATAGTGGCGCTGGAAAAACAATGCTCGCGGAGGCATTTTTACATTTTACTGGAGCTACGACGCGCCTGGGGCAAATCGAGGATGGTTCTACTATTTCAGATTTCGAAGATGAGGAGATCCGCCGGAATTTATCGCTTTCGACAGCGATTATCCCGGTGGAATACAAGGATAAAAAAATCAATATCCTGGATACTCCCGGCTATACTGATTTTATAGGGGAAGTAATTTCTGCTTTAAGTGTTGTGGATGGCGCCCTGGTTCTGGTTGATTCAGTCTCAGGCGCAGAAGTAGGAACAGAGATCGCATGGAATTATTGTGATGATTTTAATTTACCGCGTTTTGTTGTTATTAATAAAATGAACAGGGACAATGCAAATTTTGAAAAAGCCCTGGCATCTGTGAGCCTGCTGTCCTCCATACGTCTTATTCCAGTCCAGCTTCCCTGGGGTGAACGGTCGGAATTTAAAGGTGTTCTGGATCTGTTAACCATGAAAGCGTATTCTGGAGATGGGAAAGAAGTTGGCGAAATCCCGGCTGAATTCCAGGATCAAGTTGAGAATGCACGGATGGAATTGATCGAAGCGGCAGCAGAAGGAGAAGATGCATTATTAGAAAAATACCTTGAAGGCGAAACCCTTTCTGCGGAAGAAATCGAAAGAGGTCTGAGAAAGGTTGTGAGGGAAAAAGCGTTTATCCCTGTTTTTCTATCTGCTGGTTCAGCCGAAATTGGTATCTCCAGATTGCTGGATGCAATAATTGAATTGATGCCTTCCCCAGACCAGGCACCCGTAAAATTAGCAGTTGGCAAGGGCGGCGAAGAGGAACTTGAACCATCGGACGATAATCCTCTGGGCGCTTATGTATGGAAAACAACTGCAGACCCATTCGTCGGAAAAATCACCTATTTTAGAGTTTATTCAGGATTGATGAGTTCCGATACTCGGGTTTGGAATCAAACTAAAACCTCTGAAGAAAGGATTGGTACTCTGCAATTACTGCGCGGCAAGGAACAAATTGGCGTGAAAAATGTCCATGCAGGGGATATTGCCACTGTTCCAAAACTCAGCCACACATCAACCGGGGATACGCTGTGCGATAAAGGCCATCCAATCCAATTTAATGTACCGGAATTTCCAAACGCCTTATATCGAGTGGCTGTATCTCCGGGCACTCAGGCAGATTCAGCAAAAATCAGCCCGACGTTGACAAAATTGAGCGATGAAGATATGACCCTTTCCTGGTACCAGGAGGCGAGCACCAATCAGACTATCCTGCAGGGAATGGGTGACCAGCATATTGATGTCGCCATTCGAAAGGCTGAAACAAAATTCCAGACCGGATTAAAAATGGAAGAACTTAAAGTCCCCTACCAGGAAACCATTACAAAAGACGGGGACGCGAGATACCGCCATAAAAAGCAGACCGGCGGAGCGGGACAGTTCGCGGAAGTAGCCATGCGAGTAAGCCCCAATGAGGAAGAGATTTATGTATTTAAAAATGATGTTTTCGGCGGGGCGATCTCCTCAGGTTACATGACCGCTATTGAAAAAGGCATCAAAGTGGTTATGCGGGATGGTGTCATCGCTGGTTTCCCGGTCCAAAATGTATCCGTTTCGGTGTATGATGGAAAAGAGCATCCTGTCGACTCAAAACCGGTCGCATTCGAAGTCGCCGGCAGGGAGGCTTTCAAAATGGCAGTCAGAGACGCTGCCCCGGTTCTTTTAGAGCCAATCGTTAACGTTCGCATCATCGTTCCAGAAGCTAACATGGGCGATATTCTCGGGGATCTGAACACCCGCAGGGCCCGGGTCCAGGGGATGGATACAGAAAAAGGGCGATCAGTTGTAACCGCAAAAGTCCCGCTGGCAGAGATGCTGAGGTATACAACCGACTTACGTTCTATGACTGGAGGCCGGGGAGTTTTCACCTTGGAACATTCACATTATGAGGTTGTCCCGACTCACATTGCCCAGGAAGTGATTGACGCTCGATTGAAAGAAGTGGAATCTAAAGAAGAATAAAGACCTGCAGCGCTTCATTTCACCAGCGGTTATTTTGGGGGTGATAAAATATATTGATGGCTGAAATTCCCTTATTCCCTTTGAATACGGTCCTCTTTCCGGGAACGGATTTGCATCTTAATATATTTGAAGAACGTTATAAGGTCATGATAACGAGCTGCTTAGAGGACAAGGTCCCTTTTGGGGTTGTGTTGATTAAGCGGGGATTTGAAGCTTTTGATAAAGATGTGGAACCGTTTCGCATAGGATGCACAGCCGCCATCCATCGAATTGAAAAATTGGAGAATGGAAATTTTAATATTGTTGTGAGAGGGCTGGAGAGGTTCCGCCTTTTATCGATAATGAAAAGTAACCAGCCTTATTCAATCGGAAAGATCAAAAATTTTTCTTTTAAAAGCCCTAGAAGGAGCGGATGGGAATCAAACTTTCATGAATTATCTTCCCTGGTAAAAAGATACCTGAATAAACTTTCTAACGAAAGAAAAATAGTGATCGATATTAGCAGGATTCCGGATACTCCTTTTGAACTGGCGACATTTTCGTCAAATATACTGCTTATCTCCACCCTGAAAAAACAATATCTTTTATCTCTGGAAAGTGTTGATGGTTTACTGGATGAACTCGTATTCATTTACAAACGAGAATTAGCATTATTGGATGTATTGTTGATGAAAAAGAAAATTGTTTCGCCTGGCGCGTTTTCGAAAAATTGATTCAGCGGAGGGAAAAATGATTTCTAAAAAACCATTTGGAAGACAAATATTCAAATTAATTGTTACATTTGTCCTGCTGAGTGTTTTGATCCAGGCATGTGGACAGGGGCCCCAAGGTGAAGAGACTGAGGATGAAGCCTTTCGAGTTGCCATGCAGCCAATTGTCCAAACCGATCCAGCTTTGATTTCCTCAGACAGTGAGATCCTGGTTGCAAACCATGTGTATGATTATCTAGTTGATATTGATGCTCAGAACAATGTTGTACCTCGGCTCGCCTGGGAATGGAGTACCAGTGAGGATGGAAGAATTTACACATTCAAAATCGTTGAAGGGGTCAAATTCCACGATGGAACTCCTTTGAGCGCAGAAGATATTGTCTGGACATTCAACAGACTTCGTGATCCGCAGGCTGAGTTTCCCACGAGCGATCTTTATAAAAATATAAAGAACATCGAAGCAAATGGGGAGTCAGAGGTCGTTTTTGAGTTGTATCAACCTAACCCATTTTTTCTTTATGACTTGAGCGATAACCATGCCTTGATTCTCAAATCGAATACGGAGGATCCCGGTCAATTTAATGGAACAGGGCCATTTGTTGTAAAAGAATACAGCCCTGAGGACCGGATTGAATTAGAAGCTAACTCAGAATACTGGTTAGATGGCCAACCGGAAACAAACAATTTGGAGATCATTTTTTTCCCGGATGAAACTGCACCGGTTGACGCTCTCAAAAGCGGGCAGGTTGACCTGGTGATGCGAATGCCAACTTCACTGTACAAGGACTTGAAAGATGAGCCAGGCATTAATACTTTTGACATACCGACTAATGGATTTGATCTGGTTAGACTTCGATCGGACCGCGAGCCTGGCAGCAATCCGAAAGTAATCCAGGCATTAAAATTAGCGACTGACCGGGAAGCGATCTTAAATCTGGTCCAGCAGGGGTATGGGGCAACCGGGCGAGACAGCCCGATTGGACCGATGTATACGAATTATTATTCCGAAGAAACGCCCCTTCCTGAGAGAGATGTAGAAGCGGCGAAATTACTGCTGGCGGAAGCGGGTTATGGGGATGGATTGTCCCTGGAACTGCACACTCCTGACACAGGTGGAAGACCAGACCTGGCGGCAGTACTGAAAGAGCAGTGGCAGCCTGCAGGCGTTGATGTTGATATTATTGTCGAACCGGAGAGCGTTTATTACGGTGAAGATGGCTGGTTAGAAGTGCCGTTGGGCATCACAGGTTGGGGGTCCAGGCCTTACCCGCAGTTTTACCTTGATGTTATGCTGGTATGCGGGGCAAAGTGGAACGAGTCACACTTCTGTGATGAGGAATTTGACAGACTTGCAGAGATCGCCGGCACGACAATGGATGAGGAAGAACGAATAGATGCCTACGCCAGAATCCAGGCACTCCTATTAGAACGGGGCCCGGTTATCATCCCCTATTTCTTCGCCCAATTCGGGGCCGTAAATAATGAGTTTACCGGTTTTGTATTAAAACCATTTGCGGGCCGGTCCGATTTTCGGAGGGTTAGCAAGCAGTGAATCCCAGCTTCGATTCGGGATATGGGATAAAAACTCTACAGACAATCCAGTGCATTAAATAAGCGATCACGAAAATCCAGTAAAATAGTTACTTCAAGTTGAACATAAAATTCTTCTCCCCGGTTATGTATAAATATTCATCTCAAGGGAGGAGAATTTTTTTCAGGACTCATGATTAAAAATCAGGCACAACCTGTTAAACTGCGGAGCGAATGAGAGACGGTTCTCCCAAAGCAAGGGTTATTTACCCGTGATTTTTAAGGTTTAGCGAATTAATATGAAGCCAGGAAAAAAGCCGCTAAAAATAACCTTCTCAGGGGTAAGTTCCAGCCGTCCGTCAGAATTTATCAAGCACCTCTACAACAGGCCAGTTTCGGCGTTTGGAGCGACGGTTTTTTTCATTTTTTGTGTTATGGCTCTGGTTGGTCCTTACATCGCACCATACGGAGCGAACGATCAAATTGCCTCTGAAGCAGGCCAGCCGCCTTCACCTGATCACTGGTTCGGGACAGATAATCTTGGGCGGGATGTTTTCAGCCGGGTCATTATCGGCGCACGAGATATCCTGGTCCTGGCCGGGTTTGGCACCCTGATCGCGGTCCTTTTCGGCACCTGTATTGGATTGTTGAGCGGGTATCTGGGTTCCTGGTTTGATGAGGGGGTGATGCGGATTTCTGACAGCTTGCTTGCTCTGCCGGCGGTATTGTTAGCGCTGCTTTTGCTTGGGACAATGGGACCTTCACGCAGGGGTGTCCTGATTGTGATTGTTATTGTTTACACTCCAATCGTCGCCCGGGTTGTCCGGAGTGTTGCCTTATCTGTAAGAAAGCGGGGATACGTGGAGATAGCCCGGCTGCAGGGCGAAGCCAGAGGGGAAATATTATTCCGGGAGATTTTCCCTTCGACAGTTCCGGCTCTAACCGTCGAGGCAGCCCTGCGGTTTTCATACGCGATATTCCTAGTAGCTTCGCTGGGTTTCCTGGGACTGGGTGTCCAGCCTCCAAACCCCGACTGGGGCTTGATGGTGCAGGAAGCGAGAGAACACGTTAGCCAGATCCCCTGGGCTATGTTCTTCCCTGCCGGGGCGATTGCCCTGGTGGTGATTGCGGTGAATTTGTTTTCAGACGGGATAAAACGGTATTTACAGGATTCCTGATATATATCCAGTAATCAATCGATATGAGCATGGAAAAGAACAGAGAATCTCCGGGCAGTCCAATCCTGCGGATTAAAGAACTAACAGTCGCTTATAAGCTCAGAGATAAGGTCCATAATGCTGTCAGGGATTTTTCACTGGAAATCGAACCCGGGGGTAAATACGGGCTGGTCGGGGAAAGCGGTTCCGGGAAGACAACCATTGCGCTGGCAATCCTGAATTACCTGGGTAAAGACGGCCTCATTCAAGGGGGTGAGGTCCTATTTAAAGGAAAGGATTTACTGGGTTTAACAAAATCTCAATTAAAGGAAGTCTGGGGATCACAGATAAGCCTTGTACCGCAGAACCCGCAGTCTTCTTTGAACCCTTCCATGCGGATTGGAGACCAGATTGCGGAAGTATTTTCAGGCAGGAATGGAGATTTTGCCGGCGATATTCTATTTAGGGTCTTAACGCTGCTGGAGAGAGTCCACCTCCCCGAACCAGGAAAAATCGCCAGGATGTACCCGCATCAGATCAGCGGCGGAATGCAGCAGCGGGTATTAATTGCGATGGCTTTGAGTTTAAATCCGGACCTCCTGCTTCTGGATGAACCGACCACTGCCCTTGATGTGACCACGGAAGCCTCGATTCTAGGTTTGCTGCAGGAGGAGGTAACCGGCTCAGGTTCATCAGCCCTGTATGTCACCCATAATCTCGGCGTGGCAGCCCAGTTTTGCGACCGCTTAGCCGTGCTGTATGCCGGCGATCTGGTTGAAGATGGGTCCCTGCTCGACATTTTCCAGAGGCCCCTGCACCCGTATACAACCGGGCTGATCGCCAGTATCCCCAGTCCCGGCGTTTCGAGACGGGAGTCAAAGTTAATCTCAATTCCCGGTCAAATCCCTCCGTTAGGCGCCCGCCCGGCTGGGTGTGTCTTTGCCCCGCGCTGCCCGATTGCGGTAAACATCTGTTTGCAGACCCCGCCGCTAACAGAAACCGGCGCCAACAGGTCTGTAAGATGCCACCGCTGGGAAGAAATTGAGCAGGGCCTGCTGGACAGAAGGAGGTTCTTTTCAACATACAACGGTGATAAACCAGAAAAAATTTCCAAACCGGTCTTCGATAACGCCAGAAATTTACTGGACTTAAAAAAGGTGGGGGTCCACTTTGAATTGCCGCGCTCAGTGATCGAGGTATTTACAGGGAAATCGCCGGATACCCTGAAAGCTGTGAACGGGGTCACATTCTCCATTCCAGGTGGAAGCACAGTCGGCCTGGTTGGCGAAAGCGGAAGCGGTAAAACAACGCTCGCCCGGGCGATCATGGGGCTTGAATTGCTTACAAACGGGCGGGTTGAATTCGCAGGAAAAGCCCTGCCGCAAAAATTATCAGAACGAGATTTTGGGATTTTAAAAAAGCTGCAGATTGTATTTCAAAATCCGGATGAAGCATTAAACCCGCACCTGAAGGTAGGTACCTCAATCCAGATTCCGATCCAAAGGCTGCTTTTATGTGACCGTGATGATGCTGAAAAAAAAGCAATCCAGCTGATGGAGGCTTTCCAGCTGCCGGCGGAATATTTTAATAAAAAACCTCACCAGCTCAGCGGAGGGGAAAAACAGCGGGCGGCCCTGGCGCGCTCGTTTGCTTCCAATCCCAGCCTGTTAATTGTAGATGAACCGGTTTCATCCCTGGATGTTTCCGTGCAGGCGGCAGTGCTGAATATGCTGGATGAGTTCCAACAAAAGGAGGCTAATTCGCTGCTGTTCATATCGCATAACCTGGCGGTAATCGGGTATATGGCTGACATTGTGGCAGTTATCTACCGCGGTTGCCTGATGGAGGTATCGCGGACTGAAGAACTGTTTTCGCCTCCATACCACCCTTATACCGAGGCGCTGCTGTCCGCAATCCCCATCCCGGATCCAGCCGTGACCAGAGCCAGGATCCACCTCGAAGGTGATATCCCAAGCCCGGTAGATGAACCCCGCGGATGCCCTTTCCACAGCAGGTGCCCAAGGGTACTGGGAGATACTTGTAAAAGCGAGCAGCCTGGATGGCAGTTTGACCGGCAGGGCAACCGTTTTTACTGCCATATCCCGCTGGAGGAGCTGGAAAGCAGCCAGGATTTGTTATTCGATTAAATAACCTTTATGGTCACAGTTAGCGGTTTAACCTGATGTCGAAATATTTACTGCGCCGGTTATTCTTTATGCTGGTCACGATTCTGTTCACTACTCTGATCGTGTTTGCCATCACGCAGTACCTGCCGGGTGATATCGCCAGGGTGATCCTGGGGAGAGAGGCTGGCGAAGCCCAACTGGAGGCGCTGAGGGCTAAACTGGGGCTGGATGACCCGCTTCCAGTCCAGTATCTGCGCTGGCTGGGGGGGTTCCTATCAGGCGACTGGGGGATAAGCTTCAGCACAAATACCCCAATCATGCCGCTGGTGCTGGGCAGGTTCAGGAATTCGATGATGCTGGCGGCACTGACCCTTTTGATCGCGGTCCCGCTGTCAATCGGGCTGGGGGTGGCGGCCGGGCTGAAAGAGAACAAAACCACGGATCACATCATCAGCATCAGTTCACTTTCGGTGGTCGGATTGCCTGAATTTGTGACTGGACTGGTATTGATCCAGGTGTTTACATTCCGGCTGGGGCTGCTGCCGGCAAATTCGTCCATACCTCCGGGGACTTCGTTTTTTGAAGCGCTGCCGATGTTGATCCTGCCGGCGCTGACCGCGACCCTGGTGCTGCTGGCGTACGTCACCAGACTGACCAGGGCGGGGGTTGTAGAGGAGCTGAAAAAGCCGTACGTCAGGACAGCCGAGCTGAAGGGATTATCAAGGAGAAACCTGGTCCTGAAGCACGTGCTGAGGAATTCACTCCTCCCGACGATCACGGTGGTGGCGATCAGCATCGGATGGTTAATCAGCGGTCTAATTGTGATCGAGAACGTGTTCAATTACCCGGGCCTGGGCAGGCTGTTGATGTTCGCGATTGACCGCAGGGACATCCCGTTAATGCAGGCGATCGCCCTGATCACGGTGCTGGTCTTTGCATTCTCCAATCTGTTTGCTGATATACTCTACGCTTACCTGAACCCACGCATCCGGTTTGGCGAATAAAGGGCATCCCGAGAGATATGAGTCAGAGCCTGCGCTTCATCACATATTTAGCCCCGAAACTGTACCCGCTGTACGGTTACCTGACGGGTTATGTTTCCAGAAGGCTTGGTGTTCAATCAGAGTTTGTAATGGGCAAATCGTATGCCCAGCTCCAGCGCGGCGAAGCGGATGTGAGTTTTGTGTGCGGGCTGCCTTATGTGCTGATCTCCAGTATGAACCCGGACCTGCTTGAACCGCTGGCTGCCCCGGTAATCCAGGGCGAGCGCTACCAGGACAAGCCAATTTATTTTTCGGATGTCATTGTGGGAGCCGCTTCCAGCGCGACAAGTTTTAAGGACCTGCAGGGATGCAGTTGGGCTTACAATGAGACCGAATCGCAGTCAGGGTACGGGATCACACTGTACACATTGTTAAAAATGGGAAAAACGGATGGTTTTTTCGGGGAGGTAATCCGGTCGGGCTACCACCAGAAATCGATCCAGATGGTGGTTGAGGGGGAGGTTGAGGCATCCGCAGTAGATTCGCACCTGCTGGGGGTAGAACTGCGGGAGCAGAAGGGACTGAAAAAGAAACTGAAGATTATCGAGTCCCTGGGACCGTCGACCATCCAGCCGGTAGTCGCCAGTAAAAATCTGGACAGGTCCATCCGGGAGGACATCAGGGCGATCCTGCTGGAAATCGGTGACGACCCAGCGGCGCGCGGGATGCTGGATTTCGGGATGGTCATGAGGTTTGCGGCAGTGGATGAAAGTTCCTACCAGGATATCCGCCGGATGCGGGCTGAGTGCGAACAGGCCGGTTTTACGGTCCTGCGCTGACCGTTTTTACTCAAGCACTACACCTGGATAAAACGGGGTTTCTTGACAGCCAAAAATCGATCAGATAAAATGCAGGTGAACATAAAAGCGGGCCTGTAGCGCAGCTGGGAGCGCGCCTCAATCGCACTGAGGAGGTCAGGGGTTCGAATCCCCTCAGGTCCACCTTGTGACCCGCCAGATGTGGGGGTAATTTCATAAGTTAGAAGGCGGTAATTAATGCATGAAGGGGATTAGAATCCCCTCAGGTCCACCTTGTGCCCCGCCAGATTTAGGGGTAATTTCATAAGTTAGAAGGCGGTATTTAATGCATGAAGAGGATTAGAAACCCCTCAGATCCACCAGCGCGGGCTGTCCGCTATTGTATTCGGGCAGCCCTTTTTTATGCAGTAGTGGGATTGGAATAGCGGAGCAAAGTTCCCGGCAGCGAACCGGAGCGAGCAAGCAACTGGAGGAGAAAAAATATTAAATTGTTAAGGTTCCAAAGTCTGGACAGAGGGTTGCCAAAAAATTTTCGCACTGGGATGAAACATAAAAAAAGGATTGATTATGAAAAAAATATTTATAATAACAAAGAGGAACGAATAGCAAATTAGCCGGAAAAAATACCATTCGTTTCAAAACGAATATGGCTGAGTGAACCAGGGAGTTGCACAACTGGAGAGAAGAGAGACTGGAATTAATATTATTCAATGTGAAGGGGGACAGGCATAAAATCGAAGGAATTACTTTTATTGTGAAGACCATTAAGACCAAACAAATATGTATTAAATTATTACATAACATTCATAGCACAAATGTGCTGATATATCAAGTCGCTTATGGGGGGATTTTCTATTATATAGGTACAATTGTAATGAACAGCGCCAGGAATAAAGCAGGTTTACAACATAATAAAATTTCTAGTTCCTTTGGATAAACTCCCACCGTTGTATAGTGGTGAAGAGAAAGTATTAGATGCAGTTGCTCAAGTAAAATTCTTCACTCCTGATTCGAATTGGACCTGGTATGCAAGTGAGTTTGACGGGGAAGATATCTTCTTTGGACTTGTTTCGGGATTTGAAGTTGAGATGGGTTATTTCTCCCTGAAAGAACTCAAAGAGGCAAAAGGTCCTTTGGGTTTACCTATTGAAAGAGATTTATATTTCGATCCGAAATCATTGAGAGAGCTTATGGATTGGCATAGAAACAGCAGAGCTAATAATTGAGATTTCAAATTTTTTTACTGTTTTCAAAATATCCCAATGCCTGCAACACTAAATCAAGGGTTTCCTGTGGTCCATGTGAATAGGTATCAATAACCAAATCATAATGTTTTGAATCCCAAAAGTCATCTGTATGGTACATCTTTTTCCATTTGCCGAAATTGGCATTTTCCCGTACTTTTAGATGTCGTTTTGCCTCAGTAACCGTAATATTGTCACGGTTAACAATTCGGTCAATTCTGAGAGCTGTATCACAAAGAAGCAGCACTTTAAGAACATGCGGAAAACCTCTCATGTTCCAACCAGCAATCCAAGATTCTACTGCCACGTGAATTTCAGGATCGGAGAGCTTTTTTCTCATTGCAAAATCAATTTGATGGTCAACATCTTCTCCTTAATCAATTGCCAAGTGGTGTGTTTTGTCATTAGGATCTTTGTTCCCGGCTTCTATTGAAAACTGTCTCGACCAATCACACCCTGAAAAAAATTCCCAACCCAAAGGAACTAAATAAGGTTTAAGGTTAGCAAGCAAAGTTGTCCTTCCAGCCCCTGGTTGCCCTGAAATGGCTACACTTGAATATTTGAGTTTTTTGGGTAATAACTGTCGTATGATCTTTTTATTGTCTTTCATTATTTAATCCAAACAATTACAATTTCTTTGTATCTGGGTATTCAATAAATTTAATATACCGATTAAATTAAATCAGTATTCAACAAGAAGCGAGGGATCATGCAACTTCTTTTCTGTAAAAGTAGTCAGGTGATCCATATTTCTAGTAGTTCAGCACCTTAAAAACGATAAATAAATCCTGCCAGTCTCCCAGGTCTCACTGATCTCCATCAATTGAGCGCTCACCAATCTCAAACAAGAAGCTTCATTGGGGAAGATGCCTGCAACCCTGGTGCGTCTCCGGATTTCCAGACAGACCCGCTCCAGGCTGTTCACAGTTCGTATCCTGCGCCGGTGATCCTCTGGAAAGAAAAAAACGGTCAATCCCTCCGGAATGTTCCCTTCCAGCCAGTTGGCAAGTCTGGAAGCGCTTTGTGCATACTTCTCAACCGTCTTACGCAACTGCACCTCAGCTTGGTCCCGGTCTGCCGAGTTAAATATGGCCCGGATGTCTGCTGCCACTTCCCGTTTCATATCCTGGCGGGGCACATACTGGCTGGCATTCTGCTGGAGGTGAAACTGGCAGCGTTGCCAGGGGATGCCGCTGAAGACTGCTTTGCGGGCAGCCAACAACCCCACGTGAGCATCGCTGATAATCAGTTCCACACCGCTCAGGCCTCGCTCCACCAGGCCTTGCAGGAAGTCTCGCCAGTGCAGTTCCTGTTCACCCATTGAGACCGAAACGCCCAGGATCAAGCGTTTCCCGTCGGGTTTTACTCCACTGGCGATCAGCACAGCTGCGTCCCGGATCTGGCCGTCTACCCGTACTTTCTCGTACATTGCGTCCAGGTACAGGTAGGTAATTGTGCCCAGTGGCCGTTTGCGCCAGGCTTCCAGAACTTCATCCAGCAATGCGGCCGCCCGGCTGACCTGCGTGGAGGAGATCTCACTGCCGCATAATCTCTCTGTGATAGCAGCGACTTTGCGAGTGGACACGCCTTGCACGTACATTTCGGCCAGAGCAAGCATCAACGCCCGCTCACTGCGTAACCCCTTCTCTAATGCCTGTGGATAGAAACCGCCTTCCCGGACTTGGGGTATGTCGAAAGTGATCGGGGCAATCCGGGTGTTGACCGTTTTGGGCTTAAAGCCATTGCTGTGTCCTTGACGCTCGTTGGACCTGACGTATGGACTGACACCAAGATACTTCTGGCGTTCGGCTTGCATAGCAGTGTTGATCACGATGCGGATCAGCTCAGGAAGGTAATCCAATCCTTGCTCTGCAACCTGTTCGAGTATTTCAACTGGTAAGGTACAATCGTCCTGGTGGGTCATGGTGGTCTCCTTTTTGGTGTGATTACCTTTAGGATACACCTGACCTACCATTTTTGAAGATTTTAATTTTTACAGAAAGAAGTTTACACTAACTT
>Ga0180437_10001064_pt1 | contig 48425 bp, 48 predicted proteins | sample SS_ome_4_FD_132410 | JGI IMG/M metagenome (GOLD analysis project Ga0180437, IMG submission 132410) | Hypersaline lake sediment archaeal communities from the Salton Sea, California, USA - SS_3_D_1 metaG | ecosystem: Environmental > Aquatic > Non-marine Saline and Alkaline > Hypersaline >... | reverse complement strand
CAGCAATCGAAACAAAAATCTTTTTATATTCGTAGACCTACAGAAGCATGGTGAGGCTATGTCCCAAAAGCTAAGACTTCTAGAAAAGCTTGAATTGGTTATTCCAGGGTTTAAAGGATATAAAGAAAAAGAACTGCGACGAGAACAGGATAAAGCCTTGAGAATGCGCCTCTTAAAATCCCTGGATAGCCTTAAGTACGATATCATTGGCATGGAGGAAGAATACCCGGATAATCTGGAGAAAGTAAAAATTCTGGAATACCTCATTGCCAAAGTGCAAAAACTGGAGGATAAAATAGAACATGCAGACTATGGATATGCTGGATTTTTCGATCTCATACATATCGACGAAGATACTCTGGACGAAATTTATCAGCATGATCTGAAGATGTTTGATCTCATTGAACAGCTGGACGGAGAAGAAGAACTAGAGGTCCTGAAAACAAAAATTCAAGCACTTGAAAAAGAATGGGATAAGAGGGAAGAAATATGCATGTTATAGATTATAGAGGAGAGGACCTGGTAAATGCATACAGAGGAGAGGTTGAACTGGGTGATCAGTGTGTAGTTAGAGAAAATCAACAGGCAGTTTTTTTCAGAGATGGAAAAGCCTATGATGTTCTAGGACCCGGTCGACATACCCTGACTACATTGAATATACCGCTGATCTACAGAGTGTACAAGGCATTCTTTGATGGGAGAACACCCTTTACTGCTGAAGTCGTATTTGTGAACACTTCAAAATTTACCATCAAATTTGGGACAAAACAAAAAGTCATGCTCAAAGATATGGTCCCTGTGGGAAGTTTCGGTACGATGTTTCTGCAAATCGAGGATCCCAAGCTCTTTGTCATTGAAGTGGTGGGAAATTTATCCCGGTTCACAGAAATAGAAGTAAAATCCTTCATCGAATCCTTCATCGTGGAGAAATTCATCGACACGCTGGCAGATTATACCTCATTTGAGGTATATCGACAGACAGAAGAGACATCTGTCAAGATCAGATCGCAGCTACGCACCAATATTGGTCGATTTGGACTGGAAATGGTAGATATGCGGATTGAAGGAGTAGCCATTGATGATGACTACAAAAATAAACTGTTCTACCTGCAGAGGGGAGTCACTGCCCAGCAGCTTGTAGGAAAAGAGGTAGCCGAGAAATTTGCCGAAGCTATCAGAGACACCAAGAGTGGCGGTGCTGCCCTGGGTGCTGGATTCATGGCCATACCCTATGCACTGCAGGGAGCAACTCAAATGATGACCGGTCCAGGGGCTGCTCTTGTTCAATGCTCAAATTGTGGTATGCAGGTTCCACGAAATGCTAAATTCTGCCCGAATTGTGGAACCGCCATGGAAACGGTATCGGCAGGGATGAAATGTTCCAAATGTGGATCCGATGTACCCGCAGGGAGTAAATTCTGCCCTAATTGTGGAGAAAAACAATAAAACAATGAAAATAAAATACAATAGAATCTTTATCTCTCATCTCTTTCTTTTTTTTGTCTTTCCAGTGCATACTCTATGAGTTCATGTATTTTTTCTGGATTCTGGAATGGATCGGGGTCCCGTAAATAGGATGTAATCACCTGGTATTCTGTGGGATCAAATACTGATTGTAACCAGTGAATTCCTTTGGACTCGAAAGGTATCAACGCATGCAGGGTAATGCCATGTTCTGCAGCCATTTCTTTTGCTCCCTGTTCTCTGTCGAAAAGCACCAGTACCCGGGATGCATCCAGGGTTAAATCTCGCAGGTGTGCCTCTGCTTCCAGTTGCTTGAAAGCAATCAATTTACTGTCAAATCGAGTGACCAGGTCATCCACCAGCACCACGCGGTCCTCTGGTGTGAGTTCACCCTCGATCATGGAATGCTGTCCATATTCTTTTATATGTGCCTCAACCTGTTCCACATTGCGTACTCCTTCCAGTTTCCGGGTGAAACATGCAGGAATCTTTTCTGTTAAAGAGATAGAAACTGCAATAGGAATACCAGCCATGGCAATCCCTATTACCCTATCTATATTCCCACATTCTGCCTGTATTGTCCTCCCCAGGGCTTTTCCCACCTGCAGGAGTAGGTCCGGATGAGAACATAACGGACGTAGATTGATGTAGAAGGGACTCCATAACCCTGAAACCAGTGTCCATCCCTCAGGCTTATCCCGATACCAGGTGAGGATCATTCCTTTATTATACAGCTCTCCTATAATGTTTTCCCCCCGGGTTTCCTTTTCTGAATTCCAGCTCATCCACACACCTCACACAAATTCCAGGGCTTCATGCGCAAAGGTTTCTGCTGCAGATGTCATGTTATCTGCTTTATAGATGCTCGAACCTACAATTGCGTAGGCAGAGACATCCTTCACATATGAAAATGCAGAGTGGATCTGACCGCCCTGTCTTCCAATTCCTGGCATACAGAATTTCGGGGTGTCTGTGATAGGGGAAAGTATTTCTAGATATTTTTTTATCTGTTCAGGCTTGTTTCCTGGTACCACAAAATACTCCACTCCTTTTTCTGCTGCAAGACTATACATGTTCTGGGGCGCATCTTCACGTATATATCCTCCCTCCGTGGATAGATACCCGGGGTGAGTCATTTCCCCTCCCACTATGGGAATCAAATTTCTGGTTAAAAGAGCCTCGATGAAGGCAGTTTCTGAAACTGGTCCTGATTGGGGAAAAATGATCACTCCTCTCATTCCTCCATCCTTACAGGTCTGGGCAAACCCTTCTCCCAGTTGAGGTATATCTGTCCCTGCTTTCTGATGGTCATAGATGAGAGGTAAATCAGTGATCTCCTGAATATGTTCAGAAATGTGTGGTAATCCATACGTCAATCCCAATATGCACCCAATTTTATATCCCACAATTCCTTCCACAGAATATGTTTCTTCCACCAATCTGCAAAGGTTTTCAATAGAAGACACGTCACAGGCAACAATAATCCCAAATCTACTTTCAAAAAGTGATTTCATGTCTTTATTCCTCCTTTTTTTGGTAGCTCACCTACATATGTTTCTGTACTATGGTTTCTATGATACGTACTGGGTAGAGTCAAGGAACATAGTAATGAGGTTTTCCCCATGTGCTTTTTCTTCTTTATAAACTTTTCTATTTTTTCCTTATTTTTGTAATTATCTTTAAAATTAACTTTTTTTTTAAATTTAATCTATATATGTTCCTTATTTTTCTTTATATGTTTTATATGAAGACAATGAGGAAAAAAGATTATATTCTTATTTTTCCAGGTCTTTCACGATAATTTCTGCAGTCCATTGGGCACCTTTTCCCACCACACCAGGACATTTATTGATGTGACCTCCAGCATCTAAAAAGGCTTGAAAATCTTCTTCTTTAGTGAGATCAAAAGATCTTCCCATGATTTTCTGTTGAATTTCCTTGCACAGTACCCCACCATATTCTTCCATAAATTTGTCATGGAGTTCTTTTGCAGAGGTGAAGGCCTTCTCTTTTACAATTTCTGATTCCCATTCTTTCCGGTTCCTCCCGAATATGATTCCCAGAGTCATCATTCCTCCTACCAGGGCACCGCAGGTGCCATTGGTGCTTCGACCTCCTCCTCCTGCGAAGGGTGTCGCTGCCTTGAATAAGAGCTCTTCTCCCCCAATATCGAAGAGGTCCTGCATGGTGGCCAGCATAGACTGGGGACAATTTCCCAGGTCTCTTTCATATGCAAAGCCTTTTTCATATGCTTTTATAATTACTTTTTCTGTATTCATTGATTTTATATCTTTCATAATGATCATCTCGGATGGCTTATGATTGTTCATTTAAAAATAAACCTCTTTTATAGGTTGAATTACTATTAAATATAATTAGAATGTGCAATAAATATTTTAAAATACCAATATTGACCTACATAATCTCCATTCTCTCTTTTCTTTTTTTAAAATTATATTTCGAAAAAAAAATCTATTCTCAATGCACAGATAGCATGGATAGATGCATCTATGTATCCACCCTGTAACATGAGGGGAAAGAAAGATATGTCATTCTTTTCAAGGAGAGCTCTTCAGGCTCTCCATAAATTCCTTCCCCAGGAGTTCCTCACCCACAAATAATGCAGGGTGTCCACCTGTATGCCAGAACACAATGGTATCGTCTCGAGGCACTGCTCCCTGTTCTACCAAGCCCAGAAGCCCTGCCATGGCTTTTCCAGTATATACTGGGTCCAGGAATATGGCTTCTGTACGGGCTACCAGCTTTATTGCCTCATTTGCACTCTGGGTAGGAATATCATATCCTTCACCAATATACTCATCAAAGGTGATAATATCCTTTGCAGAAAAGGTGAAATCCAGATCCAGAAAAGAGCTGAGTTCGTTAGCCATTTGGGCTACATTCTCACGGAAAGGATCAAACATGTATCCTACCCGTATACCCATGATAGTTGCCTTGGACCCTGTCATCATCTTGCCTACCAGTAATCCAGCCAGTGTTCCTCCCGATCCAGTAGCCAGCACCACATGATCTGCATCAATATTCATGTCCTCCATCTGAGAGGAAAATTCCAAGAACCCCAGGGTGAATCCTACATTTCCCATGGGTGTAGATCCACTGATGGGCATAGGATAACAGATGTGTCCTTCTTTTTCAAATTGTGCTGTCAGGGATTCCATGAGCTCTGCTGCAACTGCGGCTCCTTCATCTAGATTCTCTGCAGTGGCAAAATATAATTCTGCTCCCATGAGCTTTTCCAGCAATAGATTCCCCCTGTAGTCTTCTGGTTCTTTGCCCAGGAGGATACACACCGATCTCATGCCCACTTTTGCTGCAAAGGCTGCTGCCTGTCGGGTGAAATTAGATTGAACACCTCCTGTAGACATGACGATATCTGCTCCCTTTTCTCTGGCATCTGCCAGCAGAAATTCAAGTTTTCGTATTTTGTTTCCCCCATAGCCAATGTCTGTCAGGTCGTCCCGCTTCATGTATAAATGTGGAATATGAGTAACTTTTGATAAATTTGTCATTTTTTCTAGAGGAGTTGGTAATTTCCCAATTGGAATTCTAGGTAATTCTTCAATTTTCATGGTATTTTTCTCACATCCAATAATAAAAAGATTTCTCCACCCCCCAGGCCTCTGCATTAAAAAAATCATCAATACCAGAGAGGATATTTCACTTTACAATCCTCTGAAATCATGCCTGTACAGGGGATTTTATACCTGAAATCTCAATGAAAGTATCTTCTGCCGAGTTATTTCCGGGAATCCTGTATGATGAAATGATACACAAAGCCTCTCCTGTAATACCCAACTATTATATAGGCCGGCAGGAAGAACAACCATGGACTCAAATATGAAGAGAGTGGTCATTGCAACATTTATGGGTCATTTTGTAGATGATGGTCTGGTACTCATGCTTCCTCTCCTCATTCCATTCATAGCCCGTGATTTTAATCTCTCCTATATCCAGATAGGGATTTTCAGTGGCTCACTGATTTTAACGCTGGGAATCGGCCAGATGGTATCCGGATATATCTCTGATCTCTACAAGGTGAAATGGCCCTTCATTGCCTTCGGCCTGGCTGTGCTCTGTTTGAGTCTTTTTACCATGGCCTTCTGCACATCCTATCTGTGTCTCATCGCGCTAAATTTACTGGCTGGATTTGGAGCCAGCTTTTACCATCCCTGTGGAATCGCTCTCCTGGTTAAATCCATGAAACAGAATATCAGAGGAAAAATTCTGGGCATTCATGGAGTGGGGGGAGGCATTGGAATCTTATTTTATCCAGTATGCGCAGGTATGATACTGAATACATGGTCATGGCATGAAGTACTGTACATCCTCCCTCTGACCGGACTGGTGTCAGTAGCGCTCTTTTTCCTGGTGAAAGAAGAGCCCTCTTCTCCTGCAGAAAGGGAGCATTTTCCATTGTTCCGGAAAGACACATTGCTGATGTGTCTCCTCTTCGGTTGTTTTGCCATGGTTTTTAGGGGGTTTGTGACCTTTTTCCCTGTTCGCCTAGGGGAAATAGGATTTTCTACTGCCTCTGTAACTGGTGCCATTACTCTCTTCTACGGCACAGGAGTTGTTGCTGAATTTGTCGCAGGAATCCTTACCGATAGATACAGCAGGAAGAATCTTTTATTCATATCCCTGTTGACAGCTTCTGTTTTGATGCTGGTCCTCTTTCAGTCGGTCTGGCTGTTTCTTATTCCGCTGGGATTTGTCCTGTATGTGGTATGGGTTCCTGCCACTACGGTGTATGTAGAGAGGATCCCTGCAGCATGGTATGGAACTGCTCTGGGGCTGGTCCAGGGAGCAGCTGGATTACTGGCTGCGTCAAGTCCTGTGATCATGGGAATTATTGCAGAGAGAAATGGTGTCCCTGCATCATTTCTTTTCCTTTCTGCAGTGGGAGCTGCAGGTGCATTAATCATCCTCAAATTGAAAAAGTAATTATGTGAGAAACAGATACTAATCCCCGGTGCTAAGATATGCTCATATTATGTATAGGTATGTATCTTGTGGGATTATTCCATACACGAGAACATGAGCCAGGAATCAGAAATAAAAAAATTCTGTAATGCCTCTACAAAAAAAGGGAAAAGAAAAGATACTTATTTTTTCATGGAAAGATTTTTCAGGGTTTGAGTGTATACCTTCGTTCCCTTTTCAATATCTTCCCACTCTGTCCATTCCATGGGAGCGTGGCTGATACCTTTGACGCTGGGTACAAAAATCATTCCAGTTTTTATCTTCTCGGCAATATTCTGGGAGTCGTGGCCTGCTCCACTGTTCATGCGTTTGGCAGGGACATTGACCTCTTGAGCAGAGGTTTCAATAGTATCCACCACTTCTGGAGAGAGAGGTGCTGCTTTGTGTACACCAAATGGCATTTCCATGGAAACAGAAACACCATATTTCTTTTCCAGATTCTTCAGTGCTTTCTTTGCTTCATTGATCATGAAATTGAGGTTTTCCTCCACCACATCTCTCACATCGATGCCTACTTCTACCCGCCCTGGTACAATGTTTGGTGCTCCTGGAAATGCATTGAATCTCCCCACAGTTCCTACGGTAGAACCACCATATTTATCCAGAAGGTCCAGTGCATTTTTGTTGACAATAGAAATAATTTCTGATGCTGCAAGCAATGCATCCTTTCGCATGTTCATGGGTGTGGTTCCAGCATGATTTTCTTCGCCTTCAATATTTGCCAGAATCCAGGCCAATCCCGTGATGTTTTCCACGATTCCCACTGGAATGCCTTCCACATCCAGAATCGGTCCCTGTTCCACATGGAGTTCAAGAGAGTATTCAACATCATCTAATGATCTCTCAAAATCACCTTTGTATCCAATTTTTTCCAGTGCATCTTCTAAAACTTCACCATCTCTGTTTTTTGCTGCCAGTGCCTGATCATAGGAAATTTTACCGATGAGTGTAGAACTTCCTAATAATGCCATGGGAAAGGCAGACCCTTCTTCACCAGTGTATACCACAACTTCTATGGGTCTGTAATTATCATGGCCATCTTCTATGAGTCTTCGGGTGGCTTCCAATGCTGTGATAACCCCCAGTGTTCCATCAAACTGTCCACCATTTAATACAGAATCAACGTGTGAACCAGCCCAGATTACTCCTTTATCTGTTTTCCCATCCAGTCTTCCAAAGATATTTCCCACCTTGTCCACTTTCACGGTGAGACCTGCTTCTTCCATACGGGCCACAACATAATCACGCGCCTTCTTATTGGCATCTGTTCCACAAGGTCTGGTAACTCCCTTTTCAGGATCAAGATCAGAATGGGATTTCACTTTTCGGTGAGGATCACGGCCAAATTCTCCCATTTCTACCATTTCTTTTTTTAATCGTTCTAATGACATTATATCACCATCTATTCTTTTAAAAAAAAATAAAGCCTGTATTCTGGAAATCAAAAAAAAAGAGTGAAGAAATAAGAAGTTATGGGTATTTTCTTTTATTTCTCCACATTCACAAGATGAATGAATTCAAATGAAATGATTTCCTTACACAGAGTCAATAACGGAGTCCTCGATCTTACCCTTAACGAATTTACCATCACCTGTTTTTCCAAGGAATTTTTCATCCTCAACAATGACTTTTCCTCTCAATATAGTCATGACTGGCCAGCCCTTAACTTTCATTCCTTTGTACAGGCTCCAGTCAACTTTCATATGGAGATTTTCCACATTGAGGACTTTTTCTTTCTTGGGATCGATGATGACAAGATCTGCATCAGACCCTGGTGCAATGATACCTTTCTGTGGGTAAACACCAAACATTTTTGCAGCATTTGTGGATACCACTTCTACGAAGCGAGGAAGAGATATTCTTCCCTTTCCCACACCCTCAGAGTAGACAATGGGTACCCTACATTCTGCACCTGGACATCCATTGGGTACATCGATGAATTTCTCAGAATGGCCTTCTTTCTGTGCCTTAGTATAGCCGACATGGTCTGATCCTACTATAGAGACTGTGCCATCGGCGATACCTCCCCAGAGAGCATCGATATCTTCCTGCTTTCTCAGAGGGGGAGAACACATGGAATAGAGAGCCAGATCGGTATTGTAAATATCATCGGTAACAGAGAGATAATGCTGACAGGTCTCAGACCAGATAGGGAGACCTTTCTGTCTGGCTGCCCGCACCATTTCGACACCTTCTCTTGTACTCATATGGACAATATAGAGTCTGGATTTAGCAAATTCGGCAATAGAAATTGCCCTCTGAATTGCTTCGGCTTCTACAAAATTGGGTTTTGCTACTCCATGGTATTTGAAGTCGACCTTACCTTCTGCAACCAGTTCTGCCTGCCAGTTTTCTCCAATGTCTGCACTCTCTGCATGGACGCCCACCAGGGCACCGTGTTTATTTGCTCCCTGAAGCACCTTGAAGAGGTTCCAGTCGTTGATGTAAATGCCCACATTCTTATAGATCATGAATTCCTTAAATCCAGGGCATCCATATTCTACAATTTTCTTGAAATCAGACAGGACTTTGTCCATGTCATCAAATTTGGTAAAAACTCCTTGAGTTGTGTAATCGATGACAGATAATTTATCCGCATGTTCCAGTTGCTTTTTCAATGTGTCAAATCCGCCATCTCCTGGTAGTAAGCCTTCAACTGCAAAATCAATTGTGGTGGTTGTTCCTCCAATGGCAGAGGCCATTGTTCCTTCTTCCCATGTTTCGGGAGGTGTTTCACCCATAAAGGGTAATTCAAAGTGTGAGTGTGTATCTATTCCACCGGGAATAACAATCTTCCCTTTGGCATCAATAGTTTTATCTGCTTTTAATTCACCAAGATTTCCAACAGCAAGAATTTTTTCTCCGTCAATGGCAATGTCGGCCTCAATGACATCGCCACCTGTGACAACTTTTCCATTTTTAATTATTATATCTACAGGCATAGTACTCACCTTACTGTAAAATTATCATAAACTTTAAAAACCTATCGTTCTGTATCATTTATATCTTTTTAAAACTAGATATTGTAGAAATTTATCTTTGAGAAAATGTTGATGCATTACAGTTTCATTATAAATCTTATTTTAAAATTTTTCTAGGAGAAATATGCATGTTCGATAATGAAGAATTTAGCCAAAAATAACTAAACAATAGAAAAATTATATCAGCAGTGCGAATTATTGTAAAACATTTGACCGAAAAGTTTAAAAAGATCATATCAATTTACCTATGTAAACACATAGTCCTCGACTCACTTTGTGTTTGGAGATTGATTGAAATGAAAATGAAAATAAAAATTATCAATCCAAATACATTACTGGAAATGACGGACAGAATCAGGGAATCCGCGGAACAATATGCGAGACCGGAGACAGAAATTGTCTGCGTCAGTCCTGAAAAAGGACCCATCACTATCGAAGACTATTACGATGAAGCAATTGCCACCGTTGGTGTCATGGAAGAGGTGCAAAAGGGTGAACGGGAAGAAGGTGGATATGATGGATACATCATCGCCTGTTTCGGTGATCCTGGCCTTTACCAGTGCCGTGAGATAACGGAGGTACCTGTGGTGGGTATTGCAGAATCATCTCTACTTTTAGCTACAACATTAGGCACCAAATTTTCAATCCTGGGTATTTTAGACAGATTCAAAGTACCCTATGAAGAGCTGGTACACAAAGTTGGATTGCAGTCACGCTGTGCTGCTGTTGTATGCAATGATGTCACAGTTCAAGACTTTGAAAAAGACCGAGGCAAGGCTAAGAATGCACTCTTAGAGGCAGGTAAAAAGGCCATCAAAGAATATGGCGCTGAAGTCATGTGTCTCGGATGTGCAGGGATGGCAGGACTGGATATAGAGCTTGAAAAGGCTCTCGGGGTTCCGGTACTGGATCCTATTGGAGCCGCGGTTAAAGTTTGTGAAGGATTAATTGAACTCGGTAAGAAAACGAGTAAGATTAACACCTTTAAACCCCCTGAAAAGAAAGAAATTAAAGGATACCCTAAGATCCTTCAACCTTAGGGAAATACAACCAAAACCATAAAAAAAGAAAAGGAGGAAAGAATATGGTAGAAGCTGTATCTTCGACTTTCGTATTTGGAGCCTTCCTGGTAGTCGGGTTAATTCTCTTTCTTTCTAATATCCTTTCCAGGAAAATAGAAATTATAGAGAATATTACAGACTACATTACATCCGGAGGTCGGCTGCACTGGGCCCTTGCTGCTGCAGGTATCTGCTCTTTAATGGACTGGGGTGGATCCATGATGACAGCGGCTGAAGGTGGGTTCACCTTCGGTATCGGTGCTGCCTGGATGTATTCTGCTGCAGGTATCGGTGTATTCTTGATCGGTATATACGTAGAGAGACTGAGCAAACTCATCCCCTACCCTGTATCGGTGGTGGATGTGGTCAAGGTCCGGTTCGGAAAATCTGTGCACATTTTCTTCTCGTTCATGGTAATTCTGACTGTGTTCTATGTGGCTCTGATTCAGGGACTCGCTGTAGGATTTCTGGCTTCAGGATTAACAGGTGGAGCAGTACCCTATTGGGTAGGCGTTGCTTTGATGTGTGTTATTGCAGCATCAATTTCGATCCGTAGTGGAGGATGGTCAACCTTTATTGCGACATGGTTTAGTGCTCTTATCACAGCTGTAGTTACTCTAATAGCTGCATTTGCACTCTGGCAATTCTACGGTGGCGGAGACGCAATCATTGCTAACATCACATCATACGTGGAACAATCAGGTGAAACATGGTTTGCTGAATGGACAACATGGAAAGTATTGGTAGCATATGGATTTGCCAACATGTCTTATTGGTTTGGAATGCTCATGATTGGAGAAGCATGGTATCTTCCCGGATTTATCACAAATCCCAAGGACAGAGCAAAGGCATATGTCCATGGGTGTCTGTGGTGGATGATGGTACCACTCCTTATTGGTATTGCCGGTGTTGCTGGAAAAGCTGTAGGAATGACACCCGATATCCCCAGTAATATCCTGCCTTACATCATGAGACAATTACCAACATATGCTCTGGTCTGTCTGGCATTCTATATTATATTTGCTTCCAGTGCTACCTTTGCCATTACCGCACTCTCTTTCAGTTCCATCTTCACCGCACATATCTACAAACCATACATCAACCCTGAGGCTACACCTAAAAAGAGTGTCTCCATTGGTAGAATCGCATTGATTCTATGGATCATCTTCATTGCTATCGTCGCGGGATCGGAACCAGGTGGACTGGTGTACGTATACCTACTGTTCCCAGTAATTATGGTGCCATTAGGTATACCATTTATCGTCAGTCTGTGGTCAGAGAAGATCAACGGGACTGCATGGATTGTCTGTTCAACAATCAGTGTGATTGTATCGTGCTATGTATACCTGACAATTGGCTCCTTCGAAGCTATTGGCATTGGATTGCTGGCTACAGCAATAACCCTCATATGGAGCTGGGTACGTCCATGGAAGTTTGACTGGAACAAATTCAAGCAGACCGATGAATTAGAACATCTCTTACGGGAGGAGGTGGTACACGATGGATAAATTCCCCATCTACATGGCACTTTTGTGGCATGTATTTATCCTCATCCTCTCCGTTGTTGGACACTATGACTTCGGCACAGCTCTCAGACTCCAGTTCTATGTGGCGTTTGTGGTCCATGCTGCTTACCTTGCGTGGAACTTACCCGCAGGAGCACGAGCAATCAGCCAGGCTATGAAAGCACAGAAGGAAGAACTCAAAAAATCAAAGAAAAAGTAATTTCTTTTTTCTTTTTTTTTCTTATTTTTTTAAGGTAATATTCGGTAATTATTTTTCAACCATTACATTGCATGTAATTTTCCTATCATCAATTTCATATGTGTTCAGGGAGTAAAAACAGTCATACATGCCCAACAAGCATGTAAAATAAATGCCAGCAGAATAATGACTGCTGGCAATACACTCATATAGTTATGTGAATCGAGATAAAATAAATTCTTCAAGCCTATTATATGCTTCTTCCAGAACATCTATAGTGGGAAGGAACACCGACCTGAGATGTCCGGCCCCATATGTGGGACAGAATCCAGAACCATGTACAAATAATACATGTTTTTCCGTTAAAAGATCAAGCACAAATTTCTTATCATTGTCTGTTGGAATTTTTGGGAAAATATAAAATGCGCCCTGAGGTTTGGAAGCATATACTCCTTCGATTTCATTAAGCCGTTTCCAGGCAAAATCTCTTCTTTTCCTTAATTTATCCACGATTTTTGGGATATGTTCCTGACTCCCATCTAAGGCTGTGGCTGCTGCTGCCTGACAGAGCGTATTGGCACATAATCTGATGCGTGCCTGCTTTAATACCGCTTCCTTGACATCTTCACAGTTGCAGAAAATCCCATACCCGATTCTCCATCCTGTTGACAGATACACCTTGGAGAATCCATTGACAATGACCATGGGGGCTTCGGTTATGGGAAAGGCAACATGATCTTTATCGAAGATCATCTCGTCATATATCTCATCTGAAATCAATAGCACCTGATGTCTGGCTGCAACATCCTGTACTGCCTTGAGTACCTTCTGTGAATACACTGCCCCTGTGGGATTATTGGGATTGATCAGTACAATAGCCTTGGTTTTATCTGTGATTTTGGTTTCCAAATCTTCAACATCTGGCGCCCATTCCTCTGTTTCTATTGTTCTGTATGAGACAGGGACTCCACCATAAAATTTTGTGTATGCCATATAAGGGGGGTATGTGGGACCAGGAACCAAAATCTCATCCCCTTTTTCAACTAATGCACCAAAAAGCATGGATATAGCTTCAGAAATACCATTTGTGGTGATCACTTGGGAAGGATCCACAGACCTCTTATTCAGTCGATTCTCACGCCTGGAAATAGCCTCCCGTAATTGACGCAATCCCTCAGATGGTCCATAAAAATTCATATTATTCTGTGCAGCAGAACAGAGTGCTTCAATCATATGAGGAGGTGTTTGAAAATCAAATTTAACAGGGTCCCCTATATTAAGCTTGAGAACGTCGATGCCTTTTTTTTCGAGTTCTGTAGCAGGACCCACTACATCCCGGATAGCATATTCGATCTTGTTGACTCTTTCAGCTAGTTTCATAAGATTATATTTCTATTATGCTTTTTAAAGCTTTTGTACCTGTAAGAAAGTCTTTATCTTAAAAAATTCCCCTATTTTTTTCTTAAAAACTTCTCATACTCTCTTCATTTTCTTGGCTCTTTACATTCTTCTCATATACCAGCTATAGTAAGATAGTAAAAAATATATTAAGAACTGACCCATAACTCATCTCTTCTTTTCAGTATTTCCAGATTTCTTCCTTATGAAACACGCCAGGAATTACTCTACCAAAGAGTATGCAGGGATATATCCCTGAAAATCATATTGCACATACTATCACCCGTATTATTGATCAATTAGATATCACCTGCCTGATTCACTCCTTGACCCTGAAGGTGCACCTGTCTATTATCCCCAGTGGTAGAACTGTATATCGACGTGCACATGGCAAAGGTCGAAGACCTGTTTGGTGATGGGACAAAGATCGGGGCCAATGCACCGGTTAAATATAGCAAAACACACAGGCAACTGAAGAAGAAGGGTTTCGTAAATATTTTTATTCGGTGACACAAACCTTTATGTGGTGAAATAATGAAATTAGCAGAGAAGATCCGGGAGATTTTAAGCCCACGGGCCTCCAAAACCAGAATCTGGGAGGTCCGGATTGGATTAATATACACAGCTGTAAGGACCGGGGATAAGGAAGTGGAGTTGGCCTATACCTTTATGAAGAGGCGGGGGAGCTGCTGTCCGGAACCGGGAAAAAACTCCCCTCTAGCTGGGAAGACGGCAGCGGAACTGCTGGCCGGGCTAGGATCAGGGCAAAAAATTGAATCGACCCTGGGCTTGGCGGTAGCCAACTCCCTGGCACATCGCCAGAAGCTGAATGTAATCGCTGGAGATATTCTGGAGATAGCGGACCTGCGACCCAAAGATACAGTCGGGATGGTAGGGTATTTCCAGCCTTTAGTTGGTCCTCTGCAGAAGCGGGTTTCATCATTGACCATTTTTGAGCAGGATACTGGAAGAGATTCAAAATTGCTGCCAGAGGATAAAGCCTTGGAGCTTTTGCCCCGTTGTGATGTGGCCCTGATCACCTCAACCACTATTATTAACGGAACCATTGATAATCTGTTGGTTGCGGCTCAGAATTGCCGGGAAGTCATTTTACTGGGGGCTTCCACTCCCCTGGTTCCCGAGGCATTTCATAACGCCCCGGTTACCCTCCTTTCTGGGGTGGTAGTTAACGATCCAGCGGAAATCCTGAGAGTTGTGAGCGAGGGCGGAGGAATGCGCCAGTTCAAGGGGTTAGTCCAGAAGGTTAATCTGCGTTTGCTGAAGTAAATGTCCAATAATATCACTGGAAGTCGATGTGTGTCTCCAGCAGTTTTCCCGGGTATGCTCTCAATTACAGTACGAAAAAAGAATTTACAAATCAATGATTGATGAAAATTGTGCCTGAACCAGGTCCGGACTGGAATTAAATCGATGTAGCGTAATTAAATTAATGAGAAAGCTCTACGGAAAATACTGACAGGGTTACTAATGGCGGGATTATTATCATTTCTCCCGCCTTCCTTTCTGCTGAAGAAAAGATCAAGTTGGATTTTCACCAGACCGGGACTGGAGAGGTGGCCGAGGTTTTCGCCCGACTTTTTCGGGTGACTAAACTATATAAAAGATCAGGTAGAATCAGGATTAATAAGATAAAGATTCTATCTGGTGATACAATGGTATTCATCCACTGCAATAATCCTGTGCTCAGAGGGCAAACAATGAAAGGAAGCATTCATATACAGACTTTCACTCCTTACCGGGCTGAGAAAATACATGCTGAACTCATCAGAGTAGAAAAATATCGTGGTCGATCCTGCTTGTCTGGAATCTGCGAGGAAAAAACTGTGGAAAAAGTTCTGGTATCGGCAGAAAATGTAGAAATATCCCCCCCTGAACACTGTATACCTTTTGAGTATTATATTGTATCAGATGCACCATACAGTCTCATGACCTTGGCCTCTTATACATTCTATACTATCAACGTTTCTGTAAAGAAATCAAGTTTTTTCTCTGAGAAGGGATCAGAACGATTGGTAGTATTGCCCCATATACTGGAATCGGGAAATCCTCCGCCAACACATAAGATTCCACTTCCCCGAAATGGAACTTCAATTATGGCTCCTTCAATGAAACCAACACATCTGTGGAGATACAGCCCATTCACTACTGAGGAAAAGGTACATCTCCAGATGGATAAGACTCGATATGTTCCAGGAGAAGTATTAACAGGGAAAATAACCTTCTTTAAAGAATTGAAAGCTGCTCATGTTAAAATTTTTCTTGTATTTGTTTCAAAACCAAAGAAATTAAAAATATCTGTAGAAAAAGAAATTTTGGGAGTATCTCTCCATGATAATTTTCATAGTGGATCAATTTTACCCTTTTCCTACAATATACCATTAGATATCTATCCTACTGGAGAAACAGAATATTCAGAAATGTATTGGATTGTTCGGGTCGTAATCAGTCATCCATTACGGTTCACAAAAATTATAGAGGGAAGGATAGCTATCGATCCACTTATATACTAGATATCTGGATTTATAATTAGATAAAAACATTGTATCAAACAATAAACAAGAAGAATTAAATTATTAGATTTTTGATCTCTTCTTTTGATCTCAAAGCTAAATCGAGAACATATCCCATCTTTCCACTAGGGTCCAAACACGAAAGGATGATCCGGTCTCAAAATCCACAAAGGACATAATTGTCCCCCCCTGTTCCCCTGAAAGAGAAATTCACAGGAGTTCAATTACCCACCTTTTCTAGAAATCCTATAGTTATGTGAAAGAAAAAATAATTTTCGATTGAAAACTGAAAAGTGAAAAAGTTTCAGAAAGAACTGAGCACAAAGTGGAACCTGTTTTTGAATACAAAATACAATAAGACATTCACAAAATTCCTCTTGCAAGGAAACCAGGGTGCAGTCATCGAATGCTCATGTCATTGCATTAAACATTGAAAAGATCTTCACACATGTAACATCACACCAGAAAGATATCATAACAGTATTACAGCAATTCATCTGAAGAAATATGAAAAAATAAAAAAAGATCAGGAATAAAACCCCTGGATAATGGAAGGATTCAGATAAAAGTCAATTATAAGTTTTTACACAGCCCCATTAATGTGTTTTTAATAAAAATATCATAGAATATATATTTTTTTTATCAATCATTTATGATATTATTATCATTGTTAAAAATTTTCAGAAAAGGTTTATAAAGGAGAAGATTAAGTTGAAATAAGGTGTATCAAATGGATTACTGGACAGAAATAATAACTTATTTCCTATTCTATCTATTGATAGGAATTATAATCATGTATATTGCTGCATATTTATCAAAATACGAAGATCCCACATTACCCAGAGCCTTTGTGGTCTCTGCAGTAGCTACAGTGTTGATCATTGTATTGGGATCATTGACCACCTGGGGAAGTATTATCGCATTAGTTGCAATAGTATTTGTTATCAAGCCAGTGTATGAAACTGATTGGGATGGTGCTGTGAAGGGAACTGCCATATATTTAATTCTCTTTTCAGTTGTTCGATTTATTGTTACTTATTTATCAACACAGGGAATCATTCCTTTTTAATTTCTTTCTTTTATATTTTCTTTTTATGCACAATTATTTGATATTCTTCTCTAATGAGGAGGAAAGTATGAATATGAGAAATATGTTTATAAATAGTTAGAAGCAGAATTCACATAAATATACACAATCCACATGAAAAGAAGTGTATTCATATGAACAATCGTAGATTCTATATTGTTGATGTTTTTGCTGAAAGAAAATATGCTGGAAATCAGCTTGCAGTTTTCAGGGACACTGAAGGACTTTCTGACCAAGAAATGCTTGAAATAACCCGGGAAATAGATTACTCTGAAACTACCTTCATTATGTCAGAGGAAATGAAGAATAATGGATTTGATGTTCGAATCTTCACACCGAAAGAAGAAGTTCCTTTTGCTGGCCATCCCACTCTGGGTACTGCAGCTATTATCCAGTCAGAAATTATTGGCCGAGCTGTAAAAAAGGTACATTTAAATTTACAGGTGGGACAAATACCAGTATCTTTTTCCTATCCCCCAAAAGAAGATACTATTGTATGGATGACCCAGATCCCCCCTGAATTTTCTCAGATTTTTGCTGTTGATCGCGTTTCTGAGGTCCTTTCTCTGGATCCATCTGACATCGATTTTCGTTTTCCAATTCAGGAGGTGTCCACAGGACTGCCTTTCATCATTGTGCCAGTGATATCGCTAGAAGCTGTCCAAAATGCTCTCATCCATAAAGAATCCTATTTCAAATTGATTGCTACCACCAGAGCAAAGGCACTCCTCGTATTCTGTCCAGAGACTGTGGAGAAAGACAATCACCTTCATGTGCGGGTCTTCACCGATTACTATGGAATGCCTGAAGATCCTGCCACAGGCAGTGCCAACGGGTGCCTTGCAGGATATTTAGTCAATCATTCCTTTTTTGGGCCGGGTTCCATCGATATTCGTGTGGAACAGGGGTATGAAATGGGAAGACCCTCACTCCTTTATCTGAAAGCCGAGAAAAAAAATTCCTCTCGTATCACCGTTCGTGTGGGTGGTAAGGTGGTACAGGTTGCCCGGGGAGAATTCATATAGAAGAATACCCCTAAAAAAGTACACATGGAGGAGTATATAAAGAACGAGATATGACATGATATATGGTACATATAGCATGTATCCAGATGAAAGCTGAACCTGAAAGAGAAGAATCCCTTAAAAAACTGGAATATTTGCTGAAACAAGCAGCAAGACAGAACGTTCGCATTGCCTGTTTTCCCGAATTAACAGTGGATCAATTTTTTCCCCAATATTATCATGAAGAAAAATATTTTAGCCTTTCAGAACCCATAGATGGACCACTCATTCAACACTTTCAGGAACTGGCAAAGACCTATAACATGGCCCTTATTCCTAATTTCTATGAAAAAGGAAAGAGTCCTCATACCTATTATGATACATCTCCCGTAATAGATGCACAGGGACATCTGCTGGGATCACAACGAATGATGCATATTGCAGAAGATCCTACAGAAGATGAAAAATTCTATTATACACCCGGCGATACTGGATATAATGTATTTTCCCTAGAAGACTTGACCGTGGGGATTGCCATCTGCTATGATCGCCATTTCCCTGAACATATACGTATTTTAACTCTCAAAAGGGTAGATATTATCTTTGTTCCTACAGCCACCACTGGATTACATCGCCAGGCCTGGAAAGTAGAGGCTCAGGCCAGCGCTATCGTCAATGGTATCTTCATAGCTCATGCAAACAAGGTGGGAGTGGAAGGTAAACTGGAGTTTTTTGGAAACAGTATTGTCGTCAATCCCCGGGGAGATATCATTGTTGAAGCATCAGAAACTGAAGAAGAAGTAATCCTGGCTGATATTGACACTGCCCTCATCAATGAAGTACGGAAGGAATGGCCATTTTTACGGGATAGACGACCCTATACGTATAAAGAACTCACATCGCTTTAGAGTACTCAATCAGTACATATCAGCGGACATTAGAAGTAACTTTTTTATCTTTTCTTTATTGCCACAAATGCAATAAGAATTCCTGCAATAACTGCACTGGCTACTAGCACCATGGGAAAATTGTATGAAGGAGGAGCCTTTACAGAGACCCAATTTAATATATTCACACAAAACGTTTGATTATCTGGTTGGTTGATAAAAGAATCGTCGAAGATGGTAGTAGAACCAACTACCACTACCCTTCCTCTGCCATATTCAGCCACTGCAACTGCAATAACATCTTCTCCCATTATCCTATTGGTGCCTATTGTATGGGTATCATCATCTCCTCGAGCAATAGGCAGGGCATTGTCACCCACCAACCACAAGGCACAGGGTTTGTATAATACTATCTCAGCCACACCTTCTGTTATTGGATGCTCTATCATATTATGAATGATTGGGGTGCAGTAACATCCTTTTTTATGGGTGGGATCATCAATGGATGTGGCGGTAAAAGTGACACCAAATGTGCGTCCAAGCTTATTATATGAATCGCGTGATGATTGGCTCCATCCTACTTCCTGTTCTCCACATATGATAAGCCCTCCCCCTTTAAAAACAAATGAAGTCAGCGCTTGTATCTCTGAATCCTGTAAAATACCATGTGGCTGGACCATCATAATCACATCATATGATTGTAATACATCCTCTGTTAATGGCTCTGTCTTCACCTCAAAAGTGAATTCTGGAAGTACTTTTGGTAATGCAGCCATATTTATTTCAGGGTTAGTACCTGCTGCACTATGGAATGTATCAATCAACACTTTTTTTTGTGAAAGTTGGACACTGCCAGACAGACAACTGATGAATAGTAGTACACAGATCAATACATATTTCATGGGGCAATTTTGCAACTAACATATTTAAAGCTTATGGTAAACCGATAATTTTATATAGTGTCAATGAGCAATAGCATTAGGTGGTACCCCTAATCGCAATATTTAAAAAGATGGAATTTAGTCAAGTAAAAAGACTTGACTTAGGTGATTTTATGGATTACACTCTCAGTTACATAGAAAAATGGATAAATAATGACTCCTTTGCCAAAAAATTACTTGAAACAAGTTATTTCACCAAGAAACAAATAAAAGATTATGTAACTTATATTTGGAATAATGATAACGGATATAAACTCACATATACTGACATTGCTGATAGACGTCATATCACCAAGCAGGGAGTTGCGGAAAATATTCGCCTTGCCCGGGAAAATATTGATCGTGCCATGGCTACCTTTCTGCTTGCAGTTTATTGTAATATCATCCCTCTGGAAACCATAGATTTCTTGATAGAAATCCTGGATGCCATGAGAGTTGCAAAGGAAGCGCATGATGAAACGGAATTTCGCCGCTTGAGAAAACAGATGATGAAGGTATTCAGGCAGAAATAATCACCCAGGGATCCCACTCCCTCTTCCCAATATCACAGATTTTCTGGTAAATAACCCATTTTCTATTACACCAGGGATACTGTTGAGAATTTTTTCTGTTTCAGGAGGGTTCTCAACCTCCATTGAAACATCGAAGATGACATTTCCTGATTCTGTAATAGATACTTGATCACCATTTTCAATCCCTTTTCCTTTGACAGTACGTAAGGTGGTAGTTCCATACGTTTCCAAGATTTTTGAAACAGGATGAATAGCTAGGGGATGAACCTCAACAAATACCTGTGATATTATATTCACAAATTTCGTTCTGTCAGCCAGAATAATTAATCGTTCAGCCCTATAATCCACGAATTTTTCTTTCAGAAGTGCACCTCCACCTCCCTTAGAAATAAAATTTCGGGCATCTATCTGATCTGCTCCATCGACTGCTAAATCAATTCTATCAGAAGAGATAATAGGAATTGAATAGCATTCTGCTAATAGCTGAGCCTGATATGAGGTTGGAACTCCATACACCGAGATACCTTCTTCTTTTATTCTTTCGCCCAGTCCTTTGATAAATTCTGCTGCTGTAGAACCTGATCCCAGACCAATGATCATCCCATCTTTGACCATCTCTGCAGCGAGTTTTCCTAGTCTCTCTTTAGATTCAGCGATCATGTTTTCACATCCAGTCTCTCCCTTTTAAATGTATACCTTTTACTGTGTACCAGCAGGTCCATTTTATTTTTTCTTTTGTCTCAAATCACGATAATTAGAAAAATCAATGTATCCTGATAGATATCCATAAAGTAATAAAAAATCCCCAATAGAAAATTGTAAGAAAAAATTCTTTGGGTTATATTTTCTTTAACAATAAAAGAATTTTGTACATTGCTGGCCATGAATAGTTATTGACTAAATAAAAATTATCTATAAATTATAACATGTAAAAATATAATTGGAATAGAGACACTCTTTATGAGAAAGCAGAGTATTGAAGAGTACTAGGGAATGCGAATTTCATTAATAATTTAAATTTAATTTTTTATTAAAATTTATACTACTGGAGATAACTATTAACTATCGATACACTTCTATCACACTTTTTTCATAATTTATTTTCTATTTTTGACAAAATACTATTTTTATTGACTATTTATGATATTAATCATTATTTTTATAGTTCAATAATTATTGAAGTTATTAGCATATACTGATTACATGTGGATTGGAACAGCATTATTAATCAACAATGATTTATGTTAAGTTCAACATATATTGAATCATAAAAAATCAGTGTAGACTTTTCATATGTGTGAGTATACTGTTTATAACAAACTAAAAATTTCATATTTCCACATTTTTATTTTTTATAAATCTCCACAATACTATGAATCCGAAGTAGTGTATAGAATAAATAGAAAAATAATATGTAAATCATATAATGGATATATCATTTTACTCTGGATCAATCAAATCTATAATAAAATGTAAATAAGGATATTTTTCTCTGGAAATAATCGATGTTCAATATCTCGTTTTTTCTTATATTTTGATTAAATAATTCTGATAATCTTTTTTAAAAAAAAATGTGAAAATGAAAGATAACACTTTCATTACCGAACGAATTTTTCACCTCCCTCTCTTAAAAATATATTCATCTAAGAATCTACCAATTCTATGAGCTGCCTTACTCACCTGAAAATTACCTCTACAAATAATTTTCTGTATCTTTAAAAAACTCATGCTTGAAACAGCTGAAAATATATTGAATTTCCCATGAACTGCGTATTCTTTTTTTATTAACCCAATATAATACTATATGTAGTAATACATGATTATATGTTTCTCTAAGAGTAGTAATACTCTCCCTTTGATTTCTGCTCTCGATCCAACAATGAATCTCCTTTATTCGCTCTGGGATGTCCTGTCTCTGGTTCTCTTCTAAATGTAATATTTGTCCTTTCCAGAAATTTGTTCATGCCATCTCTCAATCCCATGGGGGGAGAAGCCTTCCCTGAAATACCAGGTATACCTGAAAATACCATCAATCGATCCGAGAGATAATCCACAGATACCAGATCGTGTTCTACAATCATTGCTGCCTTCTCATATTGCTCAATATGCCTTCGGATGACCTTTGCACTGGCCAGTCTCTGTTCAATATCCAGATAGGCAGAAGGTTCATCGAGGAGGTAGATATCTGCATCTCTGAGTAGACAGATGATGATACTCAATCGCTGTAATTCGCCGCCGCTGAGATCCTGTACAATATTATCCATCAATCGCTCCATATCTAACGGTTTAACTAATTCTGTCATCTGTAACGAACTTAATGGCTTTTTATTCACCATGAATAGGACATCCTGAACAGTACCTTCATAATCTGATTTTAAATATTGTGGTTTATATGAAATCGTCAGGGTAGTTTCAAATGCTTCTTCAGGCTCCAAGAGTCCTGCCAGCATCTTCACAAAGGTGGATTTACCAATGGCATTGGGTCCAATAATCCCAATCACTTCACCGGTGTGAATTTCGCCCTCACTTCCCTCAAAAGTAAATCCTTCAAAATGCTTATTCAATGCAGGATATCCCAGGAGGATTTCTTTTCCTTTCCAGATTTTTCCTGCAGTATCAAATGAAATTTCTTCTTTCCTGAATCGAATATTTTCTTCTTTCAAATATCCTCTCAAATACGCATTGATTCCCACACGAGCTCCATAGGGAACAGAACAGATTCCATACACACCAGGCTGTCCAAACAGGACATGAATGTAATCAGAAAGATAATCTAAGAGCGCCAGATCGTGTTCCACCACAATGACACTTTTTTCCTGCGATAGCGCCCTGATAACCCTGGAAACATTCAATCTCTGGGTGATATCAAGATAGGACGAAGGCTCATCGAAATAATACACATCTGCGTCTCTGCACATTGCTGCGATCAAAGCCATACGCTGTAATTCCCCACCTGAAAGGGTTGCAATATCCTTTGATAACGTGGTCTTCATGTCCAGAGCCGATATTAATTCCTGAGAAACACAGCGTTCATCAATCTTTTCAAATAAATCCGAAACCACGCCCTTGACCACAGAGGGAATTTTTGTTATCTGTTGGGGTTTCATGATCACCTTCAATTCTCCTGACTGCAATTTTTCAAAATATGCCTGCAATTCAGATCCCCTAAAATACGTGGATAAATCATGTCCAGTATCAGAATCAAATTTTCCCAGGTTCGGAGTGATTTCGCCAGATAAAATACGAATTGCTGTGGTTTTCCCCACACCATTAGCTCCTAACAATCCTAAAACTTGGCTCTCCCGGGGAATGGGTAATTTATAGAGTCGAAATGTATTGGGTCCAAACTGATGGATTGGATTTTCCAGCTCTTCGGGGAGGTTCACGATGGAAATTGCATCGAAGGGACACTTGTGGATACAAATCCCGCATCCCGTACACAACACTTCAGAAATGATTGGTTTCCCCGATTCTTCGTCTGGAATTATGGTTTCTTCTCCCATTCTCACTCCAGGACAAAATTTGATACAAAGATAATTACATTTTTTAGGTTGACACGAATCACTATCCAACACTGCAATCCTCATATCAATCCCATTCCACACCCACAATTTGAATCGTGTGCACATCCAGAATATCAATATACAGGTTCATCACATAGCAGGGATAGGTTCCAAAATACACATGGATGATGGCATCATATGTATGCCCCTGAAATATACCTGAACTATTAGAAACTGAAACCGATTTATGACAGGGATAGGGTGGACGACAATAGTAATAACAGGGATCACACCAGTACCAGTGGGTACAGCATTGTTGAGATGTCTGGGTGTGACATTGGCTGAGTTCATTCTGTAATGTATGCGTTTCTGCTTCCAGGTCAAGAATCCTGTCTCGTAATGAATTAACCAGCTCTTCATAGGAAATAGTAACTCCAATCTTGGATTCCATCTCTGTCTGTATCTGTAAAAGAGCCGCTTCCAGTGCTTCAATTTCTTCTCTGAGCTCTTCATTTTCCTCTTCCAGGTTTCTCTCCTGCTCTTCATGCCTTTGTTCCAGCTGTACTTTTTCAGCCTCCAGAGTTTTTACCTGCTGGTCCAGATGGGCTTCTGATTGGAATGAATCTAAAAAATAGGGAAGCAAAAGCGCATTACCTACTACTGAAATTATAAAGAGGACAAATAACATTACAAAGGCTGCATCTTTAGCAGACATCTCATCACCTTATATTAATCTAACAGATCAGCTATCATTTCCCGATTTTCAGTTGCTATTTGATCCACTGCCTGTGTTTGACCCGAGATCACTAAAATTAACCTGCCTGTCTTGTGAATAGTGAGTAATTCTCCTGAATGCAGTGTATTGCTATCTATAGTTTCTGTTTCCTTCCCTTCTTCCACCATACGTTGTATAGCATCGGGAAAGGCACTCACTCCATAACTTGTTCCCAGAGGAATAGGAAGACCGTATCCAAATACCACCATTTTATGAGAAAATACATAGCGGCTGTAATCTCCTGTGATCTTGACATCGATTCCAGTAGATTCAAGATATTCACCCAATTCTTCAGCAGTCTGTTCATGAGGAGGGCCTACAAGAAGTATTACCGGAGAAACCATATAAAATACCATGGTCCATACGACTAACCAGGGAAGAATTGAAGGCCAGATGCCACTTATTGCAGATCTATATCGTTTTTCTCCCAGTCTTTCAAATTTCACACCTACAATCGGATAGGCATAGGTAGTGGCATATACAACAATAACATACAGTAACAGTAGCGCTATATTGGGAACACCCCAGACCCGTAAAAATGCAGAGACGACTCCCAACAGTCCACCTATCAACATGTAAAGCAATGAAATCTTTGTTTTCTCGTCCATACACCTTTTCTGTCTACTGAGATTTAAAAACCTTTTGCGTCCATAGGAGATTGGACTCTGTCCCGGGTAACAATATGGCACATCGCTCGTACAGAGCGTATACCTGATATCTATGAAGAAACAGAATATACACTACAACTCCCATTTATTGGGGTATGATATGAGGCCATGCAATCATAATGAAGAAACAGAATATACACTACAACTCCCATTTATTGGGGTATGATATGAGGCCATGCAATCATACTTCATTCCTTAATAATACTCAATGTTTTCACGCCCAATTCTGTAGCTTTGTAGAATACATAGTTATCTCGCTCAGTTTTTTCCACAAGATTGAGATCAACGAGTGAATTTTCTTTCTTGAATCTGTCGGATAGTCCATTCAATGCTCCACAAACATCAGTCACCCGTAATTGACTTTTTCTGGCAATTTCTGAGGCATACGATCTGCTTGGATAAATACTGATGAGATAACCTAATACTTCACGTCTTATCTTGCTTTTTCGTAAAGCAAAAATAGCTACTGGATGCGTAACCTCAGACATAATATTTCCTTTGTTGCAGTTCTTTTAAGGTTTTTGGTTGCATACCTGAGTTCTGATAAGAATGTTGTCAGTGAGTTTTTTACAAATCGCTAAATGTAATAGAATAACAACAATTTTCAGGTCAAAACTCAGTTTAAAGCTTTTTAGTGACGTGAAGAACAGATTTTATATGCCAAATACATAGATATTATAAAAAAAACATCAAAAAAATGATAAAATAAGAGTATATTTGCCTTGATTTTATTAATGTCTGAGAATATTTCTATATATAATATAATATTCACACTCACCGTAATACTAAATTCATTATTTTTTTTCCCATTGAGTATTGATTCACACATAAATATCCACAAAAAATCATATTATGATAGTATTCACCAGATAGAAAAGAAAATATACTGACATAATGATAAGACCTTTCTCTGAAAAGGAAGATTTATAAATTCCAGAATAGTATCTCTTCTAATGAATAAATCAGTATACCTTATCATTATCGTTGTTGTGCTGGGTGCTATCTATATCCTCATACCAGGTGGAGAATCCCAGGCTGACACACTGGAAGAAGGTATCAGACTGGCCAGAGAACAGGACAAATTAATTTTTCTCTATGTGAATGGAAATTGGTGTACCTACTGCAGCCTGTTAGAGACACAATTTTCCCAGTCTGAAAAATTCCAGAATCTCATCGAAGAGCATTATATCTGGGTGACTCTCGCTTTTGAGAAAAATCACACCATTGTTCGTCGGTTTAAACTGCGTGGACCACCTGCTTTATTTGTATTAGATCAGGATGGATCATTGATCATGGAAATCATTGGATATCCTCCTCATGGAATTTCTGATGTTATTTTCATGCTGGAAGAGGCATTACGATGAGTTTTTCCAGCTTTGATGTTTATGAAATGATAAAAGAACTTCAGGATATTATCGGGATGAGAGTCAACATCATATATCAGATTGATGGGGATATCCGGATTAAACTTTTTGGAAAAGGAAGAAAAGATCTTTTCATAACACCGGAAGCCTTTTATCTCACACGTTATCCAAAAAAAGCACCCATGATTCCTAAAACTTTTGCCATGCAATTGCGTAAATACCTGAAGGGGTCATTTCTCTATGAGATCACCCAGATCAATTTCGATCGTATCGTAGAATTCCGCTTTGGATATGAACAGCAGATTCAACATATACTGGTAGCAGAACTCTTTGCCAAGGGGAACATCATCCTCAAAACTCCAGACCAGGTAATTATCGGTGTGTTACGAAAGGAAAAATGGAAGGATCGAATACTCTATCCTCATCGATCATATACATATCCACCCTCACGATTACCCATCACTATTTCTCGAGAACACTTTCATGATCTCAATATTCAGACAGAAAAGGATCTGGCTACTTCCTTCAATTTTGGCAAGTTATATGCAAAAGAAATTTTTTTACGGGCAGAGGATACGACTCCTGATTCCCTGTATGATGCCATGCATTCCTTTGAAAAAAATCCATGCATCGTTGTAGGAAAAGATGTCGTTCCCTATGATCTCATAATATATAGAGAGCAGGAAAAGATTCCTTTCGATACTTTTACAGAAGCAGTAGATGAATATTATAAACCAGAAATCCAGCCACAGGAAGAAGTTGAAGAAGATCGAATTCTCGAATCCCAGAAAGAGGCTATAAAACAATTTACTCAACAGAAAGAAACATATTCCCGTCATGCTGATCTCATCTACCAGCATTTTTCTCTCATCCAGGACATCCTGAATACTCTGACCAGTGCTCGTGAACAGTATAAATGGGAAGAAATCGTGGAAACCATCACCGGGAGTACACATGAAACTGCTCAGAAAATCAAGGACATAGAGTATCATCAGGGAAAAATAACAGTGGACCTGGGAGAACCCGTGGTCATTGATCTGCAGAAAAATATCAATGAAAATGCAGCTCACTATTACGAGCTGGCAAAAAAAATGGACCGTAAAATTGAGGGCGCACAAAAAGCCATGAAAAGAATGAAGAAAAAGAAGCGGGTGAAAAAGCCTGAAAAAATAGAAATCAAGGTGCTGCGGAAACGGGAATGGTACGAGAAATTCCACTGGTGCTTCTCATCTGATGCATTTTTAATCCTGGCCGGACGGGATCGGAAGTCAAATGAGATGCTGGTGAAACGATATATGGATTCCACCGATTTATATGTGCATGCTGATATTCAGGGAGCACCTTCGGTCATCATAAAGAAGGGCAAAGAAGCACCCCAAAAAACTATTGAGGAAGCAGCCATGATAGCTGCTGCTTATTCCAGGGCCTGGAACCACTTTGGATCCCTGGAGTGTTACTGGGTATATCCAGACCAGGTGACAAAAAGCCCTCCCTCCGGAGAATATCTCACCACAGGAGCCTTTTTCATTACCGGATCGAAACACTTCGTAAAGGTCCCCCTGGAAATTTCCATTGGAGTGCATGAAGACAAAATCATGGCAGGACCTGAATCTGCAGTCTCTTCCAACACTTCACAACATATCATTGTTGGATTTGGGGACGAAAAAAAGGAAAGATTGGCCAAACAGATTTCTCATCTCTTGAACTATGCTGATCTTGATGAAATAATCAGGGCATTACCCGGAAGAGGTCGAATTCTCAAGCAGTGACGTCAAAAAAAGATAGAGCATTTCAGGATTGATATATCCTCTGTGACTCCAGATGAGCTCTCCCTGTGGAGTAATGACAATTTCATAAGGTTGGCCATACACCTTATACTGAGCTACGATGTCTGCATTTTCACCATAGTCTTTGTTGAGTTTTACCGGAATAAAATCATCGGTGAGCATCTTTATGATCCGGGGATCGGTATAGGTTATTTCATTCATATCTATACAGTATCCACACCACTCTGTATAGAAATCTACATACACAAATTTCTTCTCTCTTTGAGCTTGCTCCATGGCGGAAACCAGGTCATCGCTCCATGGTATAGGTTGTTCCGGGATGTAGGAGAGAACATCGTCTTTTAAATCTTCTACTGCTTTGTGTGTATTCTCCCTGTCTGCTCCTGCCAACACAAAAAACATTTTTCCGTTGATAACCCGTATGAAAAGGGTATATTCCTCTGTTCGCCTCAGATAATCCTGTTCATTCCTTGAAAGAATTCCCTGAACAATCTCTCCCATTCCTTCTGGGGCATCGGGTCCCCCCAGAAGGACATAATACTCATAGGTCTGATACTGGGGAAACTCTTCCGGGGTAATGGTGATAATCTGGTGATGGTTCTGCATATATGATATCAATTCAGTTGAATGATCTATGGAATTAGACACTATAACGATGTGAGATGGTCCTGCAAACAGTAGTACAATGAGAAGTGGTATCCATTTCATACATAAACAATAAAAATTTGATTTATAAATTTTATTATTATATTCAAAATGATTTTATATAATTCACTTATAAATTATAAAAATAAATATAATAAAGTAGAGATTATCCTCCAGAAATTACTGGCAGGAGAACAACATGATCCTCATTGGATACTACGCTTTCCGGTGACCCTGGTTGGTTATTGACTATGATTATCATGCTATCTTTCCCCTCTATTGAAAAGGGAAGGATATTCTTCAGCTGGTCAGGATTCTCAACTGGAATGTTCATCTCCCGGGTTTCTGCCAGTGAAGAAATCCATCCAATACATTTAATGTTCATAGAGAGGGTTCCTCAGTTCATTTTCTGGAGAGTCTGTGCCACAGTGGTAAGTCCCAGCTTATTGAAGGTTTCGGTAGTCGGGATTCCGTTTTTATCCCAGCCTCTGATCTCATAATACCAGTCGAGCATCTGTTCAAATCCCTTTCTATCAATTTTGGTTCCTTTGAAGGATCCCTTAGTTAATGGTTCTGTAAACCATCTTTCCGGCGGCATATCCCATGCTCGTCCAAAATCACTTATTTCTCGTTTCCAGAAGGCTCTGTTCAGTGCATAAATTCTATCTCCAAGCGCACGGAGATGATCCCAGGTGATAGCTTCACCAGTTGCTGCTTTTAAAAACTTTGGATACCAATCAAGAGAAAATCCCACTTCGATCCAGGGAAGCCTGCATACCACCAGACTCTCAAAGGCACCTCCTCTCAACTGCTGGAAATCGATGAGCTGTGCAACCTTCTCCTTGGTGTATCCTGATCGATCATTAGCAATCTCCCAGGATATCATCCACGCATCTTTGTGATGTGCTCCAATACTGCAGGTGGCAAAGGCAAGAGCCATTCCTGGAGCTGCATGGCAGTCATATGCAGAACATTCCAGTCCTTTCACATGCATGGCCCATTTCTCTGATCCACCTCCGATGTGTTGAGCAAGATGTTTCACGCCTTCCGCCATTACCTTCCCAAATCCTTTCTTGAAGGTGATGTCTTCCAGTATCTGCTGGGCATCCTCCACAGATCCCCACCGGTATTCCTCATCGATGAGCCCTTTTTCTGAGGCTTCCATGACAAATCCAATCACATTACCTGCTGATATGGTGTCCAGTCCCCAGTCATCTGCCAGTCGATTGAGCAGACCCACTTTCTTGAGATCTCCAAGTCCAATATTCGAACCCAGTAACCCCACATTCTCATAGTCTAATTCTGCTTCTTCTCCTTCTACATCCAGTATAATATTGCCGCATTGCATATTGCAATTAGGACAGCCTTTCTGGCCAACTTTCATCTTCTCCATGGCATATCCATCGATATTGTCAGCATCATCAAAAATCCCTTCGCTGAAATTATTGGTGGGAAGGCAACTGTTCTCATTGGTCCATTCCAGTGCCTGCATGGTTCCTACCCTCATCCAGAAATCATAACTCTCTTTTGATTTTACATCTTTATATCCTTCTTTTCCCAGTTCCTTGAGACCTTGAGGGTCTGCAATAGGCATATCTTGTGTCCCTTTAATGACCACTGCTTTCAGATTCTTGGATCCCATGACGGCTCCCATACCGGGTCGTCCACCTGCTCTTCCTTTTTGAGAAATCACCGGTGCAAATTTGACCAGGTTTTCTCCACCCTGACCAATGAGTAATACTCCTGCACTCTTTCCATATGTGGAGAGTAATTCATCTTCTGCAGTAAATGTTCCCTGACCCCACATGCCATTGGCATCGTGAAATTCTACAGTATCATCTTCAATATACATATACGTGGGAACATCTGCCTTTCCATCTATGATAATGGCTTCATATCCTGCTTTTCTCAGATTTACTGCTGCTCTGGTTCCTAAATTCCCATCTCCATATCCTCCTGTCAGGGGGCTTTTGGCAGCTACCACAATTTTTCCACTGCTGGTGAGGGGAAATCCTGTTATGGGACCTGTGGCAAAGATTAATTTATTCTGGGGTGAAAGAGGATCTATACCCTGAGGAAGTTCATCCCATAATATTTTTATGGCAAATCCTCTCCCTCCAAAAAATTGAAGTGCGAAATCTCTATTGTAAGATTGTACGGTGGATTTTTTCTTATTCAGGTCTATGCGTAGAATTTTACCATTCCATCCATGCATAATAATCACCATTCATTTTTGGTTATGGATCATTATATGGTTTTCGGAGAATGAACAGTAATTCAAAGGCTGAAACCTATGGATAAAAATTTTATATGTGTAGGAAAAAGAAAATAGGAATACTTGTACCATATACTGCATACCTATGAGGAGATGCAATGAATCGGGAAAAATGGAATACTCGCTATAAAAAATGTATTAAAACACAATATGAACATTTTTCATCCCTATCATCAATTCTCTTAGCATATAATATTAATATTGATCTTATCACTCATATTACAGAGAAGGATTTGACTTTCTTGGAAGATACTTCTTTTTTCACTCAGCTAACAGAATGCATGATTGCAGGGAAAGCGAAGGAGGTGATCATCTCGGATGCCGATAGACAGATTCTCGAATCCCTCCACTATGATGAGAAATCAATAGGAGGTCAGGCAGGAATCATGGCCAATCTCTTTTCATTATTCCCTATAGAAGAAATTGTATTATACACTCCCATGTGCCGGGAACAGGCCCAGATGCTATCACCAACAGATGCACTTGTGGTTCCTGATGCACATTGTCGTCTGGTAGATCCCCATACTATACTCTCTGATATCAATCCTGATTATCATTTCATCCTTGAATTCAAGAAAGGAATGAAAATAGCTGGGTCCACGGTACCCAGAGATAATCGATTTATTGCCAGTTGTCCCTTATCTTTTCCAGAAAATAACTGCACTTCTATCTTTCACAGGGAATATGATCATGCTATTATTTCAGGATTTCATTTATTGGAAACTCCTCATGTACCGGATATAGCAAGGAATCATATACAGGCACTCCAGTATCGGGCCCATTATGAATGTGCATCTACCAGGTCCTCCCTGTTACCCCCACTGCTTGACTACTTCACCAATTTCGATAGCCTGGGTGTCAATGAATGTGAGCTCAATGAGATTCTCACTACTCTCGGTGAAGATCCTGTGGAAACAGTGATAGATATGTATGAGGGGTTAAAAATCGTGAAAAAAGTCCTGCATCTGAATCGAATACACCTGCATCACCTTGGATTGTATCTCACATTGATCGATGCTCAAAAAGATCCAGAAAAAACCAGACATGCCCTGCTATATGCAGCATTAATGGCAGCAGCCCGAGCGCAACAGGGACACCTCTCATCATGGGAAGATGCTCAATCAGGATTAACTGCTCCTCTCTCTCCCAGAGGCATTTCCTCACTTGCACACCTGAGTTCATATCTTGATTCTCCCACCGTGGTAGAGTCGGGAATTCATGAAGATGAACAGGGCTACCTCGTATCCATTCCTGCACGGGTCGTTGATACCCCGGTGAGAACGGTGGGATTGGGAGATACTATTTCAGGACTGGCATATGTGGGTCAATGATGGCACCAACAGATGATTGAATAGAGTTTTCTATTCTCACCGGAACAGGAACATTCTTTATATATGTCAACTATAAGAATCATCCATGGGAATTCCTCCTGAAAATAACCGGGCATATTATGGATATATAGAAGGTGTGGTGAGTATCATCATCAATCTCCTTCTCGCGGCCATCAAATTTGTGGTGGGTATCCATATCAATTCCATTGCCCTCATCGCCGATGGTCTCCACAGCCTTTCTGATCTTTTTACATCGGTTGTGATTATTCTGGGATTTAAATCTGCCCAAAAACCCCCAGATGAGGAACATCCCTTCGGTCATGGACGGTATGAAGATATAGCTTCTCTCATTATTGCTATTTTACTGGCAGTGGTGGGGGTAGAATTTTTCATCACCTCCATACAGCGATTATTTCGGCCTGAAATAGTAAAGGGAAACGTGCTCTTTTTTTCTATTGTCATAATGACTATTCTGGTAAAGGAAGTTCTTGCACGATATTCGATATATCTCTCACAGAAAATCGATTCCCCTGCTCTTCTCGCAGATGCATGGCATCACAGAAGCGATGCTCTGGCCTCAATTCCTGTGGCTTTTGGCATACTGGCTTCTGCCTTCGGATATTATTCTTTAGATTCCATATCCGGGATGATAGTGTCTGTAGTGATCATATACATGGGATATGGCATAGCAAAAGATGCAGTCAGTGATCTCCTTGGAAGAGCACCTTCAGAAGAAGTAGTAACCAGCATAAAGTCCCTTGCTCAAGCTGAGGGTGTACAGAATATTTCAGAAATCTATGTCCATAAATATGGCCCAAGAAAGGTAATTTCTCTCAATGTGACAGTAGAACCCATGACACTGGAAGCAGCCCATTCCATAGCCGATTCCATCGAAAAGACAATAGCAGAAGAACTGGACGCATCTGTGGTTGTGCATGTGGATGTGTTCGAGATAGATCAATCAGTAAAAAATGAAATCTATTCCCTTGTTAAAGAACATAAAGAAGTGATTTCCTGTCATGCAATTACTATTGGAGATACAATTGATTTTCATATTCTCGTCGATAAAACTATGAGCCTGGAAGCGGCCCATGGATTAGCCCATCATCTACAAGAAGATATTTCCACTCGATTTAACAGAGAAGTGAAAATTCATGTGGAACCCTGCATCGATAGATGTGAAGCATGTATACAGAATTGCGAATATAAAGATCAAAATCCAGCAGAGTATGACTGATTTTATATATGCATTATATTCATGTATTACATCATAGTAAAAAAAGTATATCTTCTTATGCGAGATATAATCTTTTGAATAAACTCCTGCAGACATCTGAACATAAATTATTAATATATCCAGTGAAAAAAAGGGTATGGTGCAAAAGATATACAAGCGATGGGAGTTCTGGCTGCTTCTTTCTCTGTATATCTTCAGCGTTTTAATTCGATTGCTACCCAAATTAGAGTATGATTCCCACCTACCTGCATTCCAGGGAGATATCTGGTACCGAATCTGTATGGCACAATACACCCTGGAAAACTGGACAATTCCAGAACCTGATATCCGTTATCAACCCTATGGATATGTACCCATGTGGTACCCTCCTTTATCTGTCTTCTTTTTTGCTTTCCTCTCCAAAATCACTGCACTGGATATTCCCACCGTAGTCACCCGAATCCTTCCCTTTTTTGAAGGCATATCTCCTATTTCAATCTTTTTCTTAGCACGTTATATCTATAATAATAAAGTAGCTGCCTATTCTGCGATCATATTAGCAATGACACCCAGTTTTATATACTGGACAGGTATTGGAGACCCTCAATTTTTTATTCTTTTTTTAATACCCATATTTATCCTTTTTTTCTTAAAATATTCACGACAGGAACTTGGATATTCATATCTCATTATCATGGGGATACTACTGGGAATTACATTCATGGTCCACCTTTCATATTTCATCATTATTCTCTGTCTATTCATGAGCCTCATCTATGTCCTCCATGAGGACTTTTCTTCCCGTCCAATACTTGCTTTTTTTGTTCTCATTTGTATTTCTCAACTTGTGGCCTTCTGGTGGTGGTATCCCCGGAACCTATACTGGTGGTGGATATATGGATTAACATCTTCTTCAGGATATTACAGTCCTGTGCAGCATTTTTTCGAATTTGGAATTGTATCTGCAATTTTAGGAGGATTAGGACTACTATATCTTGGGATTACAAAAAACAGAAGTTTATTGCTCCTCTTTTTATGGACATTGCCCTTATTTTTAGAAACCCAAAATGAAACTATTCTCCAGCTTGTGGGTAGAATCGATCTCGCCTGGTCCACACTGGCAAAACCGCTGGAAGGATTCAGATTTTACTGTTTCCTGGCTCAACCTCTGGCCATTGCTGGAGGAATCTTCCTCTATCACCTGGTGGAACCCCGGATTTCCAGAAAATTCCTCTATTCAGCAATAGTAGGGGTCTGTCTCCTCAACCTTTATGTATACAATATTGACTTTCATCTCACCAATGCAGGAATTCTCCGTGGAGAATATGATGCTGCAGTGTGGTATAGAGATCATTCTGATGATGACTCTTTAATTGTGGCTGATTATTATAGAAGCCAGATGATTTCGGGGGTGTGTGGAGGAAAGGCTCTCATTGGAGGATTATTTCCTTTACGAAATGTTGACTACCTCTATATTCAGGCACCAGGTACGGTTCAACATGACCTGTATACCCTTTATACCACAGAAGACCTTGCAGAAACCATAAAAATCATTCGTAGATACAACATCACGCATATCTTCTATTCTGGTAACCTGAAAACCACAGGATATTTCGGGACAAGCCTCCAGGAAGGATATGGATTGGAAGTATTTTTAGATAAATTCTATCAATTATCATTTGAACCAGTATATAAGAACAATAACATAATCATTTTCAAGGTCAGCCTATAACTTTAATACATATTGAAGCTATATATTGTAGAAGTTAAGGTGATAATTTCCTCCATGTATTTCTCTTAAGAATACTCCGGCTGATTTTTCAAGTAACTGGGCAGTATATGATGACCTCATGGAAGGCACTATTTCCTTCAACTGTATGGTATAGGCTTCCTGAAAAGTGATGAGGATGATGTGTGATCGAAATCCTTCCTCTCCATGGTCTTTTTTTATGGCTATGGTAACGGCAATACTGGTACCATCAGGACTCCAGGTGCTGTCACTGACAATGACCTCCCCCCCTCGATAATGAGGATGACCATGTTCATTGAAATGGGTGATCTGCTGCTTATATGATCCATCAGCATCCATGATCCACAATTCTGTTCTCAATTTATGAGGCCACTGATGGGTCTTTAGATCCTGGAATGAGATATGAATATCCAATCCAGTGCTGGACATCCAGGCAATTTTTGAGCCATCCGGAGAATAATGAGCATGTTCATCCCAATCGGAAAAAGAATCTGTTAATTTAACCAGCGATTCTGTAGATATATCCATTTCACAGATATCAATACCACTTTCAAGTTGATTTTTTTCCAGATTTCCACAGAATAATATTTTTTTATCATCTGGTGAAAAAGCATGACTCTCATAAAATCTATGAGATTCTCCGGGCTGATATGATTTGATATGTTCTAAATGAGGTCCATGTTCATCTATGATAAAATCTGCAACCTTTAATACCCATTCACCCCAGGGAGTACCCTCACAGTTAGATAGTCGTTCCGCCCACAACAGGTGTGTTCCATCATGAGACATTTGGGGGTGAAGTACCCCCTTGGGATTGATATAACTTGTATCATATGCTGTGAGCTGCCAGGCTTTAGATCCTGTTGTATTCACCGCCCACAGATTACAATTCACTCCCCTCCCAGGTATGGCCACCTGGTCATATGCTGCTCCCTGTACATCTTCATTTTCTGCAGTAAAGACAATATAGTCTCCCGAGGGATGCCATACAGGATTGCCATTATGTTTTTGTGGACAGTCTGCAGAATCTGTAAGGCACGTTAAATCACTGCCATCTGGATTCATGATATAAACATCATAGTAAAAATCTTCTCCCATTTTTCCCAATGCAATCATATTGGTGGTATGAGACCAATCAAGAGATTTCCCGAATGCTACTATTGGAGTAATGTCAATGGGGGGAGATTCCATTGAGAAATTTTCTTCTGGGTTATTTCCTGTACACCCACTCAATACCAATACCGTGAATATAAAGAGAATTCTGATTGTATTCATGATATATATATGTAGAGAATACTTTAAGAATCTTAAGGACAATAACGATGAAAAGAATATATTCATGGATGCAATAGCGAAGTGTATGATATATACTGGAGAAATGTACCGATAGTGACTGAAGGGAATTCTGGAAAGGTGATGGGATACCATAATTGAAGAATCACCTGGAAAGAAAAATAGTATGAACAAGGCGGGGTTTTCAGTATAACAGGTTATTTTTTTAAATAGAGATATATGGTATGGTATGCACACCTCTCGTGATCTCCGCACCCTCATCAAAAGAATAGATGGAAGAGGATATAGATCCTATAAAGATCTCACAGGAGTGTATGATTTTCAGGAATATATCCTGTTTATTGACTATGTACAGGGCGATCCCTTTGCTCCACCCAGCAGAATTCGGATGAAAATGCCCCAGTCTATTGCTGGATTTCCCCATCACACCTACACAGGGAAGAGCAGAGAAATAGGGTTGAGAGATTTTCTCACCCGACATGTTTGTCAGGTGGCTGCACAGTATTCCCGGAAACGGGGGTCCGGAAAAAGTGGAATTATTGCCATGGATAAGCCTGGACAGGAAATTCTGGAAAGAAGTTCACTTTTTGTATCGAAAAAGGAAATAGAGGCTCGAATTATCATGGGGTTACCTGCTTTTGGGAGAAAAATAGCAGGAAATCATGTTCTATCAATGTTTTTTGAAGATATACCTGCCATTATGCAATCGCTGAAATTTGAAACCCTGGATGTCAGGCATATACATGAGCATATTACAACTAATGAAGATGCCGATTGGTTACGGGGGAAGTTGGATGATATGGGGTTGGTAGCCTTTGTAGCAGATGGAAGCAGACTTCCCCGAAGAAGTGGTATCGATCCACGCCCTTTGAAAGAACATGTAGTACCCTTTCAATCTCCACCTTCCCTGCAGGTGACAGTGAATGTGCCTAATCGAGGAGAAGCTACCGGCATGGGTATTCCCCGGGGAGTAACACTGATTGTAGGGGGAGGATATCATGGGAAATCCACCTTATTGCAGGCTCTGGAACATGGTATATACAATCATATTCCTGGAGATGGGAGAGAATTGGTAGTGGCTAATTATAATACAGTAAAAATACGATCAGAAGATGGAAGAAGAATAGAAAAGGTGAATATTTCCCCTTTTATTTCTAACTTACCATTTGGTCACAATACTACATCTTTTTCAACAGAAGATGCCAGTGGAAGCACTTCCCAGGCTGCCAACATCATGGAATATCTGGAAATCGGTGCAGAAGTGCTCTTGATGGATGAAGACACCTCTGCTACCAACTTCATGATTCGAGATCACCGAATGCAGAGATTGGTACCCAAGGAACAGGAACCTATTACACCCTTCATTGACAAGGTACAATCCCTCTATGCAGATCATGGTGTATCAACGATCATGGTCTTAGGAGGTTCTGGGGATTATCTTGATGTAGCAGATGTGGTCATCTGTATGGTAGTATATGAACCCAAGGATGTGACTGAAAGAGCGAAAGAAATCATGCAACAGTATCCAATCTCACGAGAAAGAGAATCAGGGGCTCATTTTGGGAACATAACATCGAGAATTCCCGTAAAGGAAAGTATCGATTCATCCAGGGGGAGAAGACAGGCGAAGGTATCTGCGAAAGGATTGAATACTATTCTCTTTGGAAAATATCTCATCGATTTACACGCTGTTGCACAGATAGTAGACAGGAGCCAAACACGGTGTATTGGAGATGCCCTTGTGTATGCAAAAGGATTAATGAATGGTCAGTCCTTGAGAGGTATTGTGTCTGAAGTCGAAAAACAGTTGACTGAAACCCTGGATGTAGTGGGGAGACCAGTTGGGGATCGTGCTATCATCAGACGATTTGAACTAGCGGCTGCTGTGAATCGATTGAGAACTTTACAAGTGATGCACACGGAAATTGATAAGAAATGATTAGCATGACCTCTCTCTTATAATTATTAAAAGAAAGCATATAAAACAAGAATTACACTATTATACACAGAAGAACCTATTCGGGCTGTAAATGAGTAAAGAATTCTATTACTATCTTATAATTAGAAAAAAAATTGGTTTGAAATATTATATAATTTTTAGTAAGGTATATTTATTTATAATATAATAATATTATACCAGAAAACATCTCCTCCTAATTAACAAAATATTTTTGATATAGCATACGCTAAAAGCAAAATACTTTTAAAGTCTGATACCTCACGAGATACCCATGTCCCGTAATTCTCCTCATTATATTACACTGTCAGATGCTCCCGACATACCTAAATTGAAATTTCGACTTTTCCAGGATGAATCTGATTACCCGCCCATGGTATCACTATTTGAAAACAGTAAAATCGTAGATGGGACTGAAATTGCCCTCACTGCTCAGGAAATTGCCAACTGGTTCAATCATTCACAGACTTTTGATCCTTTCACAGATGTGCTCTTCATTGAGATCGATGGAGAACCCGTAGGAGTATCTGTAGCATTTTGGGAGGAAGATCCCAATGATAATTACTACTATGAACATATCACTGTTCTCCTTCCAGAATGGCGGGGCTACGGACTTCGCCACCTCATGGTGCGATTCAGTGAAGATCGATTGAGAGATATGGCCGGATCTCATCCTGAACAGAAATCGAAGAAATTCTGGGTATTCTGTGAGGAGACAGAAACACACCTTCGATCGGTCCTGGAGGATGAAGGGTACCAGATATTTCGATATGGGTTTAAATTAGTCCGATCCACATTAGAAAACATTCCTGATCTTCAGCTCCCACAGGGGATCGAAACACGTCCAGTAACTCCAGATCAGTACTCTGCTATCATTTCTGCGTGGAACGAGGCCTGTAAAGAACTGAGAGGCACCATACCCTTCACTGACGAGGGATTCGCAGAATGGCAGGAGGATCCCACCTTTGATCCTTCATTGTGGCAGATTGCATGGCATAATGATACAGTGGTTGGGACAACATTCTGCTTTATCAATGAATATGAGAATGCCCAATACAATCGAAAGCGGGGATATACAGAATTAATTTCGGTAGCCAAGCCCTGGCGAGGACAGGGTATCGCCAAGGCACTTATGGTTCAGGGAATGAAAGCACTCAAGGAACGGGGAATGACAGAAGCAGCTCTGGGTGTGGATGCTGGAAATCCCAGTGGTGCTCTTGGGCTCTATGAAGCCATGGGTTATAAAATCACGAAAAGGGTCATGTATTACTGGAAGCCTCTGGATTGAGATGAGTGACATCAAAAGAATTGCTTTTTCCTATACATATCATAGTGTACCCTTTTTTTCTAACATCTCTTTATAGGATTTGATGGACATGCAGCACTCTGATATCCACCATTGGCAATTATACTGTCTCTCTGCACTCCCTTGCCCAAAGGGTCACATATAATAGAGGAAACAAAGTTGTTATTGGTAAAATCAACCTTCCTGGGTGCACTCCCCTCGTATCGAAGAAAGGCCTGGGATATACACTATTGACAGACAGCATGAAGTAGATTTTTATTCAAGGGAGTACAATATATATGAAAGTGGATGCAGAAAACAGGAAGACACTGCAACTCTACACCTCTTCTGGATGTAGAATCAAAAGAGAACATACTCTGTATAGAAAGGACATCATATAATACTTTACAACCATAGCTTCCTATATACTATATCTCATTTCCCTGAGCTCACCATGTGATATCATGACAGACATAGAGCAATTACATGAAAAAATTCTGGAAGAAGCAGCATCACTCTATGCATTAACCGGAAAAAGATGGTCCACCAGTGGTGGGTTCGAAAATTGGGTATATGAATACACTGCACTTCATGGTAATGTCATTATCAGATTAACACCCTGTGTTCCTGATACTCCTGATATGTTGTCCTCTATACAGGCAGAGGTAGATTTCATCAGATACCTTCACCGTAATGGTGCTCCAGTCCCCAGAGTCATTCCTTCAATACATGGAAAGGTAATCGAAAAAATACACGGTTCATCCCTGGAATATGCAGTAGTTGCCTCCGAAAAGGTCCAGGGAGCTCCAGCAACAACTATTCCAGCATCACAATGGACTCCATCCCTCATTACTGCTCTTGGTACACTCATGGGTACGCTTCATGTCCTGGCCCTCTCTTATATACCTCCAAAGGGCGTTCGCAGACCATCATGGAATCAGGATGCATTCTACTACCCAGAACGCTTTATCCCCCATCAATCTCTCATCGTGGAAAAATCACAGTCACTACTGGATCGCATCTCGTTTCTCCCCAAAGATCCCCGGTATTATGGACTCATTCATGCAGATATTAATCTCAATAATCTCTATGTGCACAATGGAACGCTGACAGTCTTGGATTTTGATGATTCCCGATATGGATGGTTTGCTCACGACATTGCAGTAGCATTATTCTTCTGGCTCATGGATCTCCATATCCAGGATAGAGAATCTGCTGCCCAGATGTTTCTGAATAATTTCATTGTGGGGTATGAAACAGTATACACCCTCGATCCATATTGGTTACAGCAGATACCTCTGTTTTTAGACCTCCAGGTCATGCTCTGTTATACCGTGATCATGGCAGAAGATGATCTGAACCATCTCAATGCTTGGTGTCAGCGGTTCATGAAAGGCCGGAAATCTGACATCGAAGAGGGCATTCCCTTTGTTTCACTGGAGAATTGGTTTGTAAAAAGAGAAATCTCCCTGGAGGAGAGATGATGAATGTGTTACCCCTTTCTCACCCACAGAACATCCTTCCTCTCTTTCCACAACCTCAGTTAGCCCTGGTGACAGAAGCCCTTGCTGCTGGAAACAGTCCGGGGACTATCTGGGTAGATGATGAGGATTGCCCCCAATCGGCCTTCATCTGGGACAGAGCCCATTGTTTTTATTATGGCGGCGAGGAGTGTAATGAAACCTTTAACGACTCAATCAAAGAATTAATGACAGAAATTGTGCCTGAAGCCCTGCATAATAACTTCACTCTGTTCAAAGCGTATTATACTTCCCCTGTATGGAAGGATCACCTTTTTTCACTATTTGAAAAATGGAATCCTCACATGAGAACCCGTATGTTCTTCACCTACCAGGGTATTGAGCAAGAGATTCATGGTCCAATTCCCCACTATTCCCTGCATACAATAGATGATGATCTATTGAGTTCCTCTTTAAAAAACATGAACTACATCATCCAGGAAATTGAATCCTGCTGGTGTTCTCTATCCCGGTTCCTCACCCATGGTGGTGGATATTGCCTGTCTGATAAAGGTACCATCATCGCATGGTGTACTGCAGAATATGTCAGTGAGAAAAAATGTGGGGTGGGTATAGAAACACTGCCTCCCCATGAGGGGCATGGGTGTGCCACCTTCCTGGCCTCTACTCTTGTGAACTCTTCTCTGAGTAAGGGAGTCTGTCCTCACTGGGATTCCTGGGCAGATAATAATGCTTCCATACGAGTAGCAGAAAAAGTGGGATTTAAAAGAATCAAAGAATATTCTGTACTCTTTGGCTCATTTATCCAGTAGAATGAAAAAAGAATGATGATGCATGGATATTCCCAATTGCATAGAGAGAGATTTTACACTCCCATAAAGAAGAGCGAATATAATCTAGATGTACAATAAAAAATAAATGTAATCCCATACCAAAGAAACCTTTATAAGAACTGAAATTCACTCCTTCTGGAGGTGTATTACGTGGTTGATTGGATTAGCTTTGTCGTTACCCTTGTCCTCGGAACTATTGTATTACATGTTGCTGCACGATTGGTGAAAATCGACGATGCCACCATCATGAAAGCATTTCTGGTAGCATTAATATCTGCAATTCTGGGACTCATTCTCGGATATGCAGGAACACTGGGTGGACTCTTGGGATTGATTATAGCAATTGTCCTCATTAAGTTTATTTATGATACTTCATGGGGAAAGGCTGTCTTTGCATGGATCATCTATTTCGTCCTGTTAATCATTCTTGTTTTCCTGGTTGGCATGATCTTCGGCGTTGGTACATACCTTGCATTTACATAAGATGCTATATATTCTCTCTTTTTTTTCTTTTAAATCATATAGTACAAAATGATACTCGTGTTTCTATGATACTTGGAGTTCTTTGAGCATTTCCTTGACTATATTTACGTGATTGGGAACACGGACCTTTCTCCACATGTAGGCAATAACTCCTTCAGGATCAATGAGAAAGGTGCTTCTAACGACACCATAATATTCCTTTCCATACATTTTTTTGAGCTGCCATCCTCCATATGTTTCGATGACAGCATGATCAGAATCACTGAGGAGGGTCACTTGGAGATCATGGGTATCTGTAAAGCTGGTGTGACTCTTAGGAGAATCGGGGCTGACTCCCAGTACCACTGTATTCATTTTTTGAAAATCTGAAAGCGCTCTGGAGAAATCCATAGCTTCCAGGGTACATGCCTTAGTATTATCCTTTGGATAGAAATAGAGAACCACCCATTTGCCCAAAAAATCTTTTAAACAAATATTAAACTCATTTTTATCTGGTAGACAAAAATCAGGGGCCTTTTCACCTATTTGTATTTTTTCATCCATATTATACCTCCTTAATTAGGATATACTCTACTATTATGAAATCAGCCTTTATATACATTCTTATAGAATATCTGTATATTGTAAAAAAATGATATCCTTACAGGGACCACAATCTTTTTGAAGGTCATCTGCATGTTTTCATATGAATTACAAACGGGCATACTTACTTCTGATTCTGGGAGAAACACTGTGGTTCCTCTCCATAGTGATAACACCATTGCTGACAGCAGCCGATCTGAGAGCCCCTGCTCACTTTCTGTATTACTTTTATTCACATTTCTGCCATCAAATACCAGAACGTTCCCTTTTTTTATGGGGTGAACAACTACCAGTATGTGCCCGGGATGTTGCAGTATATGCAGCCTTGATACCTGCTACCGTCCTCTATCCCTTGTTGAGACCGTTACACACGAGTAAATTGCCATCTAAATGGTATCTGATCATCTTCCTCTTTCCCATAGCCCTGGATGGAGGTACTCAACTCATAGGGCTTCGAGAGAGTACCAATCTGCTCAGGATACTAACGGGAAGTATTGCAGGAAGTATTGTTCCTTTTTACCTCATTCCTTTGATGATGGCCTCAACGTCTATCGATATAGAGGAGTGTCATAGCAACAACAGAGAAGACATCTATAAAGAATCCGAGAGGCCCACCCACGAAGGGAAGAAGACTCACCACGATTTTGACCAGGAAAAACAGGAGCAAAATCACTGAAAAGTCAAAGAAATTATCTCTTGCCAGGTGATAACTCTTGGAAAAGGTGTCTCCCAGGCCCAGTCCATCTACCACAATACCCTGCCTGACTTCTGAGAGGAATACCCAGGCAATATAGGCACCGATGCACACTGCACAGATTCCCAGAAATTTAGTTATCCATACCACGGCCGATGCCACCAAAAGAATGAAAATTTTCCCTGAAATTGCATTGAAAGACTGGGAAAGAGATAACTTTTTTCCATCAAGATAAGATACTGTCATGGCAATAACCATGGAAAATCCAATCATTGCTATAGCCCAGATAATAATATCGATGATAGTGCCAGCAATCCCAGCAGCAGCCATTCGAGGCATCATGTCTCTCCACAGAGTGAGGGCCTGATCTGGTTCCATACTTTCCCAATTGATAGACGAAAATCTATCGAGATAATTAACTGAGGTAGCCCAGTAAAATCCTGAAACATTGACAATGAGACGAAGAATAAAGGGTATAACCAATGGGACCAGTATCATGGGGTATCCAGTTACCACATCAAAGGTTTTATTTATAATCTCTGAAAGTTTCATGAATAAAAATCTCATCCATACATATAAGCATTTTCATTTCACTGGAAAAAAAGGGGATGAGAAATCCACTGCCTCTGAATGTATCTTCTTGATTACTGAATTATGTATGTTTAAAGAGATTCAGGTGAACAGGTGCCCTAGAATAATATCATTGATTTTATTGAGCTCTTCTAGAACTGTAATACCCTTCATATCTTTTAATATCTGAACATTCTTCAAATCTACATCTCTCATGTGGATCTTCAATTCACTTCCATCTGGTAATGTGGTTAAAATTTCTCCCTGTTTTTGATCTACAGGAAATATGTATACTGGTACATCTACCTTCATGGTTTGTGCTGCTGAATTGGTGATCAATGAATCTGCAATTCCATGAGCGATTTTTGCCACAGTATTAGCAGTAGCCGGACAGATGATAAACATCCTATATTTTCCAATCTGCAGTTTTCCGGAAAGAAAGGGAATGTTGGGGCCTTGTTCTGTAAAAACCTTGGAAAAATTTTCTTTGAGTTCATTCATATAATGATAAAATTTGAGAACAACTTCAGCCTCTCTGGAGAGAAAAATATCTATTCTCATATCATAGCGAGCTACAATATCTTCCATCATATCCAGTGATTCTCTCATAAAATCTCCAGATCCTGTGATTCCCCAGGCAATTTTATCTACCATATCATCTCATCTCCTGGATCATTCCAATCACATTATCCATGGTTTTATACAGTGTTTTCAATCCTATGATATCTGCCTCAGCTCCCTGTGCTCCTTTATCTTTGGACCAGAATGTAGCTCCCAGATTTGCCCCAAAGGATCCCCCACTCACCGGTATCATTTCATTGAGAATATAGAAGTTGAGCACAGCCTGGAGGGCCAACTCCTGACCACCACTCCTGTCTCCACCCACAGCTATTGCTGCTCCCACCTTTCTCTTGAAAATCTGGGGATTCCGGGCCACCAGTGCTCTGCATCGATCCATTACTACCTTTATCTGCCCGGAAAGGGTGCCCTGATAGACAGGAGTCCCTATAATCAAAGCATCTGCCCATTCACAGGCTTCATACACCTCTGTCATATCATCTGTGAAAACACATCCCTTTTTCGTTTTCACACAATAATCGCAGTGTGTGCAAAAATTTAATATTTTTTTTCTACATGAAAAATATCGTATATCTGCTCCATGATGATTTTTTACGTATCTCAGGGCTGCATTCATCACATAGTCTGTTGATCCAATCCGGGGGCTGCCAGAAATACCAAAAATTTTTATAGATTCCATGCCATCATCTTTCAGTAACGTTCATTGGAATTACAGGCTTTTATGATTTTTCCTGGAACCCATCACATTCCATAATAGATATTCTGTGAGATCCTGTGTATCCATAAGAACCCTGAGGTAGATGATTCGAATCTCAACGAGATGAGGAGTCCCTGAAATTGATGCAGAATAAAGATTATAAACAGCTGCATGTATATGCATATATGAGATCCAACCGCATTTTTGAACATGCCTCAGATATAGATGCTATCGTCCTCTTGAATGGAACAGAACCCCATGTAGATATGAGTTTTTTCTATGTCACAGGATTAACTTCGGGGTTATTTGAAGGGTGTGCTGCTATCATCTACCCAGATAGTGTGGAAATTATGGCAAGCACCCTAGAAGAAGAAAGTGCACGCAAAGGAGAAATGGAGGTCACCGTATTTGCAGATAAAAAAGAACGGGATGTTCTACTCAAAGAAAAACTTGCCCCCCTTGATACTATTGGCATAAATGCTGATGAAATGACTTACAGCTCCTACCTTTCCCTTCAGAATGTTACCGATGCCAGGCTGATAGATGTCAGCCAGGCCATCAAGAAAGCTCGATTGATAAAAGATACATCAGAAATTGAGAGGACCAGGAAGGCCTGTTCCATCATCTCACAGGTAGCAGATGAGATTCCCGATCTGGTAACTGAATCCATGACCGAACTGGAACTGGCAGCCGAACTGGTATACAGTATGCAGAAAAAAGGGGCATCTGGTCCAGCATTTTCCACTCTGGTCTGCTTTGGCAAAAATGCTTCCGAGCCCCATCACTCCAGCGGAACAACACCTCTCCAGCATGGAGATTTCATCCTGGTGGACATGGGTGCTTTATTTGAGAGATATGTATCAGACATCACCCGTACCTATATTTTTGGAAACGCAGATGAAAAACAAATCGATATGTATGAAACTGTCCTTGAATCTCAAAGAATTGGATTAAAAGCCATGAAGGACAATATTCAGGGAAAAGATGTACACATTAAAGTAAAAAATTTTCTGGATCAGAAATACAAGGATCGTTTCATTCATGGACTGGGACATTCCATTGGATTGAGTGTCCATGACGGGGAGAGAATGAGTGAAGACTCTCCATTAGTTCTGAAAGAAGGAATGATTTTCACGGTGGAACCTGGACTCTATATACCTGGATATGGCGGTGTGCGTATAGAAGACGATGTTCTGATCACCACAGAGGGAGTGGAAATACTCACCCATGCAAACAAAGAATTACAGATTATTTAATATGTTCTGCTCATCTGAAGAGGTCTTTCTCTCTGGCCCGTAACAAATCTGCAGCAGATCCTTCCCCCCGTACATATCGCACCCCCCTGAGAATCACGATGGGAATGCCTTCATCTGCCTGACCATGAAGAAGTGAAGCTGCTGAAGCCATTTCATCGGCAATGGCAATGGGAGATGCTTCCAGGACATAACCATACAAATCTTTCTCACCCGCTCTCACCCATATGGGAATCAACCCGGACAGTCCAATAGCTGTTCCCACTGCTCCAGCCCTGAGAGGTCGTCCCTGTGTATCATTAATGATAACAGTCACATCTTTCCCTGTACTTTTCAAAATTTTCTTCCTGATTTCTCGGGCTGACTTGTCAGGATCATCAGGAAGGAGCACCACATGATCTTTGTCCCCTGATACATTTGAATGATCGATGCCACAGCTGGCACATATGTTTCCATGTTTGGTTTCGGCAATGATGGGTCCATTTCCCACTCGCACTATGTCCACCGCTTCCCTGTGAATGAGTTCACATAATCGAGGATCTTTTCCTGTCTTCTCTGATAATTGGAGAGCCTTTCTGGAGGGTTCAATTTCTCTGAGATCCACAATATTCCCCTCTGCCTTGGAAATAATTGTCTCGGCTATGACTATCACATCTGAATCCTGTAAAGAAATATGATGGTTTTTCAGGGATTCAATCAAAATCCCGCCTATATCATCTCCTTCCTTGATGAGAGGGATTCCTGGTACTGGAATGATCTCAATTTTCTGAGGATGAATCATGATTACGGTTGAAATAAGCTTTTTTAAAGATTGCTACTCTTCAAGCGGTTTG
>Ga0180437_10001063_pt1 | contig 48432 bp, 60 predicted proteins | sample SS_ome_4_FD_132410 | JGI IMG/M metagenome (GOLD analysis project Ga0180437, IMG submission 132410) | Hypersaline lake sediment archaeal communities from the Salton Sea, California, USA - SS_3_D_1 metaG | ecosystem: Environmental > Aquatic > Non-marine Saline and Alkaline > Hypersaline >... | reverse complement strand
CCAGGTCGTAGGTCTGTACGGTCTCGCCGTCGATGACACGAACTCTTGTGTTGGGCGGGAAGGACTGGCCGTCCAGGGACAGTCTGGTCTCCTCGAGACGCACCTCCCCTGGAGAGACATCCACGCCGATCTCTCGCCACACAGTAGCCCCTCCGCCAACTGCTGTGGGAATGGGCAGAGACGCCGTCTCCTGAGAAACGACGATTCGCTGCTCGAGGGCACCGTCGATCACGCGGATGATTTCCCCTGGGTAGAACACGCGAAGATCGCTGGTGAGTGACGATGTCGCAGCACTCGTAGCATAGGAGAGCACGGTGCCCGTCCCATCGATCTGCGTCTCACCCGTGATGTCGAGAGCGTCGATGATGATCTTCACGGACAGCGGATTGGTGTAGCGGGCGAAAGTGAAGACGTTCTGTGGCGCGGAAAAAATGTGGTCGATCCAGAACGTCTCGCGTTGCGCGAATACTTGGACTGATGCACCAGCGGGCACCCCCATCGTCAGGATGACCCGACTTCCTCGTGGATTGGTGCCAGGCTGTGTGCCGTCCTGAACATCCGTAACCCGAAAATCCCCGGCCTGTCCGTCGAGTTCCTTTCCCTCGACGTAGACTCTCGCCGTCGCCGCCTCGAGAAAGATTCCGGGGTAGAACGTCTTCTGGTTCGACGTAGCACGGAACGTGGTCTTGTAGTGCCGATGGAAGACGCCGGTATCCTGCCAGTCCTGGATGCTGCGATACAGGAACTCGTGGTAGAAGTACGTCGGAACTGACGCCAGAAAGCGAGAGCGCTTCACCTGATCAAGCTGGAGCCACTCGTCATTTGCACCCCGAAGGAGACCTTCCCAGAACGTCTTGATCTGAGGAAGGTTCCGATGCTGCTCCCAGAATGTGCCGAGCACCCGAAGGAGCGGCCTGAAGTCGATTTGGAGAGACATCAGCCGATCTTCTCCACCGACAGGTCATCGACCGGGAAGAACGTCTGGTACTGTTCCAGCTCGATTCTGTCCTCGCTGGTCGTCGTTTCGATCTGGCCCGTTCCCGTGTCTCTCGTGGACGTCAGACGCACGGGATGCTGGATGTCCGTGATTCCGACCACCCCAAGGATGACGGAGATCTCCTGGACGCTGATGGCAGCCCCCACCCCCTTCGAGATGATGTATCGATCGAGGACGTCCTTGACCACGTCTTCGTCCAGATCACCGGAGTACTTGAGGTCCACGTCGATAAGAACCTGCTCCGGGGGATAGATCTCGATGTCAGCGTTCTTGGTCTCGATGTCAGAACTGTCCACGAAGGCCTGCATGAGCGGGATGTCACGATTGGACAGGTAGGTGATCTTGATTCTCTTTCCGACGAAGAGCGGATTGCCATTCTCGTCGTTCCCGAAGATCCGAATGACGCTGTTCGACTGCGTAGTGAAACGACGACGGAACGCAGCATCGATTACCACGTACTGCGCGCCGGCCACGAGCGTTCGTTCCACAGCGTCTGCGTTGTCTCCCGCAACTTGCTCGACCTTGAGGATCCCCATGAAGGGGAAGAAGAACCCCTTGTTGTCTTCGAAGATCGGAAGACCAGTCGTCTCGTCGGCGGGAACGTCCTCCACGATCGGGACCTCAGCGATACCGGACCCGGGCGTGGTCTCGGACAGCGCAGAGACGATGACCGACTCCTCGATGTTGGCGCTGCTGTCCACGTAAACGTCGATCTTTCCGCCCACATGGAAACGGTTGGTGGAGACCGGACCCAGAATGGTGTAGCTGTATTTCTCCGCATCCGCCACTGGGTCGAACGTGCCGAGGTTGGGGTCTCGGAATGGTTTGTCGAGCCGAACGAGCTTCACCGGGACTCCGTTGGGCTCGACGGGAGCCTCCTCAACGCGCGTGACGAAGTAGTCCCCCTCGTCCGGGTCGTTGGGAACACCATCGGCCTGAAACATGCGAATCCGGAAGTTCGGTTGTACGGAAATGATCTGGTCCACCTGGCCGTCGAGGGTCACATTCATCGCGTTGTAGTCGATCCCCGTGAGATCACGAACGGCACCCACGGTTCCTCCGATGGGCGAGACCACCACGTTTCCGAACTCGTCGAACCAGTTGACATCCCCGTTCTCGTCCAAGGGAAGGTTGTATTTCTGCGCGTAGGAGAAGGGGATCATTTCCTGGAGAGATACTACCGCGTCCACCACATCCCGGGTCATGTCGGGATCGCCAGCACCGACCACCTGGATGGATCGGATCGAGGTGAAGTTCTCTCGAAGGATCTTGCTGATGGCCCGGGCCTTCACCATGTCGTTGTTGGTGATCGACTCCTTGATGGCGATGACCACGTCGGTGTTGGTGTCGTCGGCCTTGGCTGTGGAGAAAGCAAGCAGGTTCAGACAACGAATGGCGCCCTGGACGTTAGCGAACTGATTCACCTGCTCCACAGCGGCGCTGTACTGCTCACCCACGTCCTGGGCGACCACCGGGACATCCGCGTAATACTCTCCGGTATCAGGAACCTCATTGAGCTGAAGCTCCTCGGCTGTGAGCGTGATAGAAGAGATGGGGTTGTAACGGTGGTTGTCGTCGTCGAAGAAGACCGCGCTCTGATCGATGGTGACCGGCTGCACCTCGTCGAAGAAGACGCGCACGGTCCCGAAGGCGCGCTCACCCTCCCTGCGTTCGACGAAGTAGTTGGCGGCCAACCTGTCCATCTCCTCCTCCAACATCGTCTGATAGTTGAGGAGGGACATGTTTCTCTTGAGCACGTTCAGCTCGTCCCGGAACTGCTGGAAGATGAAGCTCGCCGGCAAGACGAGGACGTCACCGAAAGCGCTGCCCTGGCCGGTGGGGAACTGCGGGTACCTTTCCTTGAGAATTTGACGAAGGAAAGGTGCCACGGGCAGGGCGTATCTGTCCGGATCACGGAGTAGGGCCACTCGAAGTCTCCTCCAGAAACTACTCAAAAGTATGGGTACTCGGGCTTATCTATCAAACATTAAGATTTTTCTACTTGTCTTTATTACTTTATAACTTTATGCTTTCGTGTGAACCATTTTTAGGAGAAACCCCATGGACCCCAATGCGCTACGGGACTTCGTGAACAAGGAGGTGGACCCGCCCGCCAAGGGAAAACCCATGACCCTCAGCAAGGAGCTGTCCAACGAGATTGCCTCCGCAATCCCGTTCTGGGCCCCCCTCTTACGGGACCGGGACATCCGCGGTACCGACGGCGGCGACGAGTACGTGACAGGGCTCATCGAGGCGTTCAGCCGCGTCTATTCAGCCCTGAAGAACCACGGAGCCCAGACCGTCCTTGGCGTACTCGACCTGGACACACTCTACAACCTGGACGCGGAACTACAGAGCAGCGATCTGGGCCTACTCGACGAGTACCCAGCCCTCGAGATGGCCAGCGTCAAGCAGATGGAGTCCTTCGGAGCAGGCATCCTCATGGCCTACGCGCTGTTCGAGACCGCCATCGCCGTGGCCGGGGGCAACGCGCCCAAGACTGCCCCCGCGGTCCAAAAGGAAGCCCCCGAACCCGTGACGGGGCTCATGGAGGATCTGATGGCCGGTCTTCCCGAAGAAGAGACGTCGAAAACAGCCCAATCCGCAACCACACCTCCAGACTTCACGCTCAACCAGAAGGGGCCGGTGAGCCCCTCCTTCCTCAACTGGAACTTCGACAACGAACACGCACGAACCTCGATCGCTCCACTCATGGTGCTCGGCGTCTTCCCGGAAAAGGACGGAATCGTGGTTCGCGGAGAACTGCCGCACTCCCTGGGTGGAATCGCTCAAGCGCATCAGATCGTTTCTGCTCTCTTCGGCGTGGACGCAAGCGTCTACATGGGTCAGCGGGGCCCGGAGTTTGCTATCCGCTACCCGACGAAGGGAGGGCGCTCGTGAAGAAGGAAGGATTCACGCAGTTGAACGCCATGATCCCCACACCCATGCACAAGGACCTCAAGAAACAGGCGGTAGAGGAAAGCAGGAACATGGCCGACATCATCGTTGACGCCCTCGCAGCCTACCTGAAAAAGGCGAAGAAGAAAAAGTAGGTCGTTTCTGTTATAAGAATAATGCTCGACGAAGGTACCTCGTCGAGAAGCCGGACCTGTGTGTAGAATAGGCGGGAGCCGTTGAAGTGGGTCGAGAGCGAAGTCCGATGGTGGGGCACGCCGCACCAGACGATGCTCGGCTACATGGAGGCGCCAGTGAAATACCGCCCTCAGGTTCGGCGGGCCTATCGATTTCGCGGTCAGTGTACTGCGTTTCGGCACTGGCTCCGGGGCGTAGGCCAAGAGCCTACTCCAAGACGCCCCGGTGCTTACAAGCAAAGACCGAGAGGTCTTTCAGATCTGCGGGATGGAGCAGTGGCAGCTCGCCAGGCTCATAACCTGGAGGTCGGGGGTTCAATTCCCCCTCCCGCTACCAGCATCGGGTTATGAGCCCGACAGTGGGTGCGCCCGAGAGGGCCACCCCGGGGAACCAATAGGAGCGCGCAAACGCTCCTTTTTTTATGCCCCGAAAACCCTTCCCCAATTTGTCAGGAGAATTGTGCACACCCACAAGGAGGGTAACCATGCGTTTTAGGATCAAACGAGAGGAGATTTGGATCCAAGAGATTGAAGTTGAGGCCGAGAATCTCCACGAGGCCCGGAAGAAAGCCTCGGTCGAAGATGGTGTGATCAATACAGACCCGCAATTCCGGCGACTCACCAGCATGGACACGTGGGAAGGTGAGATGATCAAGGAACGATAGCAGCTACGACGGCTGCATCAGGGAAAGGAGCGCGCCATGCTGACGCTCCAGAAGGTGATTGAGATCGGGCACCAATTCCCAATCTCACGGGACCCAGACTTCCGTCAGGAGGCCCACCTCATACGTCTCATGACCAGGACGGAGCGAGGTGCACGGAAGGCATGGAAGGAAGCCTGTCGCCGCTACGGGTATGCTTCCGACCAAGGGGTTCAGCCCATGCAGGAAGAGAAGCTCCGAGAACTCAGGGCATTCAGTCGCCGTTCGTTCTTCAAACCGGCAACCTATCGGCGAAAGAAGTTCTGGGACGACGTGGAGCGCGTTCTTCTTCCAGATGAAAAGCGCATTCTCTGGAGATGGGCTCGCCAGAACGAGGATACGATCACTCCCGAGGTCCAGGAAGTGATCGACACGGTCATCTGTATGACCATGCCCATCCTCTAACGGCTCCAGCGCTGGAACCGTGGCTACACTTCGTGTGGCCTCGGTTCTTTTTTACGTGGGCCTGGCATCGATGATGGCGGTGCCGGCGACCACGTTCCCAGCGGCATACCCGATCAACGACGTGAGATTGAAGGTGATTCCGTTCTCGTTCTGATCCAGGACCGCCGTTGCCGTGTCGCCGGGTGGATCCGCTGTGAGATTGGACAAGTCGACCGAGGCCGATGCGCTGACGGAAGAGATGGCGAACGGAAGGGTCACCACTCCGCCCGCATTCCCTGCCACCCACATGTACTGCCGCCAGTAGATCTCCTGGTAATAGGCGGCGATCATGTGCCGGTCCTCGACCTCGTCCTTGGCCAGGAACGTGAGGTCCGTGAAGCCGGCTCCGACAATGGCCGTGGCAGCGTCGACGTACACGGTGTCGATGGCCGTGAGACGGATGCCGAACTCGAGAACCGACTCCGGACTCCCCAAGACCGTGGTGACGGTGAGGACCTCCCAGGACCCGCCTCCGCTGTGAATCGTCCCGAGCGTGTCACCACTCGCAGTCTTGATGTACACCTGAACAGCCGAATTCGCGTGTACGGCGATGCGGAACGACACCTTCCGTCCGCTGTAGATTTCGGGTGACGGGATGGGCTGGTAGAAATCGTAGGATTTCACCGTCCCACCGAGGGCGGTCACGTCCAGCTTCTCGTAGTGGGTCCCAACGAGCGGCCCAGGACCGGCCATCTGCCATGTGACCGTGGCGTTGTTCAGCCCGGTTACGTCGTTGTCCCGCATGGCCCATCCGGGCGTGCACGGGACTGTCGCGGCGGACACGGGGTACGTTCCTGAGGCCGGATCGTATATGAACGAGCCGTTCACCAGAATGTTGTGGAGTGCTGAATCCTTCAAGTTCCCCAGGAGCACATCGGCCGCTGCGTTGTAGTCCTTCTGCTCGTCGCTGATGGCTGTTCCTACGGCAGGATAGCCTTGCGTGAGGATGATCGAGTCTTCGGAGTGGAACGGCGTCGTGAGCCCGCTGGCGTCCCTATGCGAAATGGTGATCTTCGGGCCGAGGAAGAATGAGGACACCGTATCGATGGTGGCGAGATCTCCCTCGACATAGAGCGTGTCATCGGTCCCGGCGCTCTGCACACCGCCAGCGTTCCCGATCACCTTCGAGAAGAAGCCCGACCCAGGGTTGGCGAAGATGAGTTCCCAGTCTCCCACGTCGAGATTGAACTGGTAGATGGCGTTCTCGTGCCTGGCCTGAACCGTCGTTCCGTCGTCCACGCTGTCGTAGGCGCCGTAAAAGACGGGCGTGCCGGACGTGTCGTAGTTCACGAACTGCACGTTCGGGGAGCTCGAACTGCACGTCCTGGTGTTGGCGTCCGTGGGAGTCCTTCCGGCCGTGAGATCGTCGTTCTTCCACACCAGGTGGACCGTCGTGCCCGCCCCGGTCTGCTCCCGGATAGCGTAGACGGCGTTGCCGAGCTGCGTGGCGTTGGGTGGGCTGATGAGCGCCGTGGCAGAATTGATAGCCGCCACCAGATTGGCTGCGGTCACGGCCGCGCTTCCACCGACCTGACACTGGTTGTCTCCCGGTACAGTCGGGCCGGCGATGAAGGTGATGGTCGCCCCGCCAAGGACCAGAGTCTGCGGAGGAACCACGTTGGCGACGAAATGCAAGGTCTGTGACGCGCGCATGAACGTGGGCTTGAGAGCCCCGTTGGCGACGCCTACGCCAGCGTACGCCGTCGGATACCGCCACCGCAGGCCAAGAGCGACGGCCTGCTGAAGCTGCTGGAGGGTGACTGCATCGTTGGGGTTCGTTCCACTCCCCATCCCCGTGACCTTGAAGCCGGCCATGACCAGGTCGCCACTCATGGCTACCGAGCCGTCGTGCTTCAAGAAGGTGGAAAAGGTGGAGTCGACGGTGTCGAGCGCATCTTTCACGCTCGCGCCCACGACGGTGCTGGTGTTGGGGATGTCATCGTCGTCGAAACCGATGTGCGAGGCGATGATCTGATTCGCCCCGATCATGGACGAGACGATGCTGCCGCTCTTGATCTTGAGGCCGGCCGCAGTCACGTCGAGCCCTCCGGAAGGGTCTCGAAGCGTGGCGATCCGGTATTGGGCGTCGAGCGTCAGCCCCTGGTTTGGGGACAGGACGTCGATCATGGCGCCTGGGAGACGAGACACGCGCAGTCCTCCTACAGATTGATCGTCTTATGAAGGATAGGCCGCTCAAAGGACAGAGCAATCAATGACCCGGCGTGGTTATCGTGTTTCCGGCGTTGGCGGGCTGCTTCTGCTGCTTGGCGCGAATGATGTCCGCGAAACCGCCGAGATTGCTCGCGATGTTCAGTCCCTGCGAGAGTTTACCCGCCAGACCAGGGGCCCCGCCTTTTGTCCCGGTGCTCATGGCTTTACCGACGGTCCCTTTAGCTGCCTTGAGAACCTTGGGGCCGAGGTTCGTGGCCACACGGCCGACCAAAGACCGAACACCCTGGGTGGCGAGAGCCCGCCCCGCCATGGCCGCAAGAGGCGCAAGAAAGGCGATGCCCATCTTCTCGAGGTCCTCGTCGGTCGGAGCCGACCCGGTCTTCTCGAGATGGTCCATGATCCGAGATTCGGCGATCTTATACGCCTCGTCGCGGAAGCCGTAGATGAACGCTGTGTGCTTCATGCTGCATTGAAAACGAATCGGGATCCAGAGACGGACTTCAGTTCGAGCTCAGCGAACCACTTGTTGGCGAAATAGATCCTCCGAACCCTGACGTCCAGAAGACGCTCTGAATCACGGAGAGTTGGGTCGTCGGCCTGAAACTGGAGGACGTGGGACTTGGCCAGGTCAAGGGCTCGGCTTGCGTTCGCAGCCACGACACCCTCGTCCCCGACCAACGCGTCTCGAAGAGCCGAGACGAAACCGGACCCCCGCCCCAAAGAGGGGAAGGGGTCCGACATGAGCTCGATCACCAAGGTCTGGAGGAGCTGTGCCATGCCGCTCAGCTTGCGAGGAGAAGGACCGAAGGTGAAGGTGATGAGCCCATCATCCGGATCGCGAACGATGGCTCCGAGGTCCATGCCTATTTCTTCCCCTTCTTCTTTTTCTTCTTCCCGCGCAGTGCGGCCACCGCCGCGGCTCCGCCGCCCGTGAGCGCGAGCGCCGCCGCCGGCCTGGCTCCGCCCTTGAGCGCCTGCTTGGTCCCCTCGCCGGCTCTCTTCTTGGCGAAGGCCTTCGCCTTGGGCTCGTTGGACTTGGCGCCCATGGTCCGGTACTTCTTGCGGGTCTTGAGCCCTTCGCGGATGTCGGAGGCACCGGTGGCCTTTCCGAGACTCCGGAGGATGGTCTTGGCCTTCTCCCGGATCATCTGCATTCCGGCGTCCTTCTCCAGGGCTTCGCGCTCGGCGGCGACCTCGTCCCCGTAGGCCACGGCCAGGGCCTCGAGCATGGATCGAGGCTCTTCGCCCCCTTCCTCGCTCTCCTCCCCGCCCGCGTCCTCGAGCAGACCCAGGTTCTCCATGGCCTGCTTCAGGATCGGCATGTCGACCACCTCGGTCTCCTCTTCCTCGAGGAGCCCCAGGTTGTCGAGCGCCTGGGCCAGAACGGGCATCTCGACCTCTTCGGAGGCCGTCTTCTCGGCGCCCATGGCGTCCCAGAAACCGGCCATGAAAACTTCTTCGAGCTGGGACATGGCTGTTCCCCTCCTTTAGAAACAACGTCGTTCTGCACCGAGTGTATGGGGCCCGTGATATTTGTCAATCATCGAGACGCACACGAAACGGGCTTGGACTGGGTGAATTTCAGGATCTCTCCCTGCACCTGGTTCTGGATATCCGAAAAACGCCCGAGGGCGTTGTTAATCTTCTCGTTGACGAGCAGCGCACGCTCGACAACCATATTCGCATCGGCCAGCCCAACCCGAACCCTACGGACCGTGCTCATCATCCTGTTGTTCTTGGGCAGACGTTTCTCCTTCACATCGCGGATATGCTTGTCGGCCGCCTTGGTGGTGAGTTCCCTGAACAACTTGTCCGCACGAACTCTGGCCCGAAGCTCGTTGTACATCTCCAGCATCTCACGGTACTCGGCCGTCTGATTCTCCTTGATCCACTTGAGGAGTTTCGCCGTCTTCTCGAGAGCCTCCTCGTCTTTGGTCGTTCGCCCGGGACGGCTGCTGAAGAAGTTCGTTATGTCTCCCCACTCCAGGTCCTGCACCATCTTGTGAAGGTCCTTGGACTGGAGGAACGTGACGAGACTGCCAACCACCGTGAGAGCTTCGGTCATGGTTTCCCCGAAACCCCCCTTGAAGTTGGCGATAGCTTCCTCGATCTTCTCCACCGAAGCCTTTTGCTTCGCGATCTCCACCTTGATGGCCAGCGCCAGGTTCTCAAGACGCTTTGCGTTGTCTGCCGGCCGGAAGATGATGCCTCGCAACTCCTGTGAGAACACCTCGATGAGCCCGGTGAGCGCTGTGAAATCGTTTGCGCTGTTCAGTTCCTCCTCGTTCTCCGTGAGCTCGTCGGAGAGTAGTGTTGCTGACGCACCAACGCCCACAGCCTTCGAGATCCTGGCAACGCCGCTCATGAAGGCGAGAAGAGCCTGAAGCTCCACGTACCACTGGCGTTCCTTGACGTAGAAAGCACTGGACAGCCCTCTCTGGAGGAGGGCCTCCATCTCTCCGATGATCGCCTTGAGAAGGCACTGGATCTGATTGATGGCCGGTCCGTAGAGCTTGTCGAATTTGGCGCTGACCTCGAAGTTCGTGGGGAAGTTGGCCAGGTTGGCGTAAATGCGCTCGATGAGAGACTGCCGGCACAGGAGGACCTGCATGTGCGTGTTGAGTCCGGTGAGCCCCATTACGATCCTGAGCTGCTTCATCCCAGGGAACTCGTCGAGCTCCGTATCCATGAGAATCTCGCCGGCCTCGGAAATGCTGTCTTCGGCCCTGTCCCACACGGTAGGCTGAAAATTGCCGCCGGCCATGAGGACTCGAGAGACGTCCGACATGTCGTCGTCGGCGGACTTGAGCTTCGCCAAGGCACGCACCACGACGCTCCGGTGATCGAAGGCATAGTCGTCGTTCGTGATGGAGAGCGCCGTCTTGAGCAGGCTGTCCACCTTGTTCTCGATATTGCTCAGCAGGGTGACCTTGTCCGTAAGGAGAACGGAGATCGCCTCGGCGGGAAGCGTCATGAGGTAGGACACAACATCCGAGTACAGGGAGGCCATGCCAGCGACCGTCTGGTGAACCGCCGCAACGGCGCCCATCTCCCCGCTGATGGAGCCGGTGACGAGCTGAGCGATGCCGGTGACCGTGGCCACCGTAAGATTCCGCGAACACTGGGTCGGGCCGTTCTGCTGCTTCCCGAAGCTTGCCATTCCCTTTGTAGCCGTGGGAAAGCCGGCCCCCGCATCAGCGATGACCGACGGCCCCGAATACCCCGTCGGCGCGCTGGAGTTGGCGTAGGCGGCAAGAGAGGACTCTGGATCGAACTGACCGCTGAGCATCCCCTTGAGGGTGTCCTTCGCCAAGCTGGAGGCCTGAGAGTCCCCCGGGAAGGCCTTGTCGATGGCGCTTCCCAACGCGGCCTGTGGATCCTTGAGGAACTGCTCCCAGAAAGACCCGGCCTCAGAGCGGCGCTGGGTGGCGGACGCGATGTTGAGCTCGGCCTCGGCCTGCACTTGGTCCGCATTGACAATCTGGATGATCTCCTGGAGGAGCTGGTCAGCGATCTGCTGAGCCTCCTGCTGGGAGATATCCTTCTCGGTGAGAGATTCGTCAACCCAGGAGTTGAACCCGCGAGACTGGACCTGTGGGAGCGTATCCATCAGAGCACCGAAAGAAGAGACTCGGCGACCGGATCAGCAGCCAGCGTGGCCTCGAGGATCACTTCGTCGATGATCTCCCGCCACCCTCTGTGGGGTTCCTTCTTCTTGCGACGCTTGACCTCGCGAATCTGGCCCGGCTTCATGAACTTCGGAAATGAGATGCCGGCCGGCACACCGGTCAGATACTGGGTTCGTCTGGAAAGATACCTGGCGCCCATCCGCATCATCCTACGGGGGTAGCCACCGGATTCTGCATGGGTGCTGGAGATCCTGACGCTGCTCCCATTGCCGCGGGTGGCCTTGGTTTCCTCAGACGAAGGCTGCCCCCAACCGGGGGCGCACTCATGGCCTGTGTGGGCGTAGGTCCGATGCCCATGCCCATCCCCTTCTTCTCGAGCTCGTCGAGGAATCCGCGGATGAAAGCCCTATCGTTCATACGGAAGGGGCCTGTCCGGATCGTCCGACACACCGCGTCCGAAGCCCTCGGCCAACGCCTTGGCCCCGAAGTAGAGCGGGACGCCGCCGACAATGGCGTAGGGGAGCGCCGTCTTCACGCCGCGCCACCCGGCCTTGCCGACTTCCTTGGCGCCCGCGCCGGCCGCACCGCGTACGGCACGGTAGACCTTCTTGGCCGTACCCGCCTTCGCCTTCGCGAGCTTCTCCAGCTCGTCGGTAAACCCGTAGATGAAGGAAACCTGGTCCATCAGTCCTCGTATTCTGCCGGGCCCTCGTCGCCTTCCGGACCTTCGTCCTCGAACTCCTCGGACTCGGCTTCGTCTTCGAGGTCTTCCTCGTCCTGGACGTCCTCCTCGGGGCCTTCGTCATACTCGACGTCGTCCCCCTGGTCGTCCTCTTCTTCCTCGTACTCGGGCTCCTCGTCGCCTTCGGAATCTTCGTCCTCCGGCTCTTCGTCGTCTTCGGAGCCCTCGTACTCCTGTTCTTCCTGTTCGTCGTCCCGATCGTCCTCTTCGGGGCGCGGCATCCACCGTTCTTCCATTTCGACGTCTCCTTATAGGAAGGGCCCGGGAGCCAGAAGAACTACCGCCTGGCCCCCGGGCTCACCATGGCTACGGTTCGATGATCTCGGTGGGGATGCCCGGCAGCATCTGGGCTGCGATGATGACCTCGAGATCGGCATCGACCTCGGACACCGTCGCGTCCACCTTGATCCAGAGGCTGATTCCGTCCGCGTCGTTCCCCACCACGGGCGCATTGGGGCCCTGCCCCTTGCCGATCCCGCAGGAGTTCTGCACGGTGGCGACGCTGTCGTCGAACACCACGGGGTTGATGAGCAGCTCGTCGGCCTCGACCGCGCCGCTGCCCCCCTTGCGGAGCTGCACCTCCACCACCCCTCCGGCGCCGGGCGTGTTGCACAGCAGCCGGAACCTGGCGCAGAGGATCTTCACGAGGTTCGAGAAACGGACCTGGCCGTTCCCGAAGGCCGCTTCGCCCACCATGGCGGCGACGGCGGGCGGCAGATCCACGTAGGTCCACGTGTCGTTCACGAAGCCCGCGAGGTTGATGGTCGGGACGAACCGCGTCTCCTGCATGGCGCCTGCGATTGCGTCGAGGATCTTCGTGTTCTCGCCGGCGGACAGATTGTCCATGAAACCGCGCGAGGTGCCGACGTTCATCCCGAGATTGTCGGTCTTCACCATTCCTGGTCGATCGCCCATGATCTCCTCCTTAAAAATAAGGTCAATGGGTTCTCGGTAAGTCTATGCCCCTGAACGGGGCAGTCAATCGGAAGGCTCCGGGATCGGAACCTCCCGAAACAAGTCAGATCTTCGCTCGATGAGCTCGTAGATGTCTTCCGGGGCCGTCGTGTTTCGATCCATCTTCTGGATCTCTTCCTCGTTGGGAAAGACATTCTTCAAGTAAATGATCACGAGTTCGCTACAGATTATACCGCCAGTGATGGGGTTGTTCTTCTTTTTCCCCGTCAGAAAGAGCCAGATGTAGACGAAGGCGAACCCGATGAGCTGAAGGTACCCGTACATGTAGCCGTTGTAACGACGCACCGCGAAGAGACCCGAATCGATCGCTGTCGGATTCGCGATCGGCGTGTAGACCTTCACGAAATACTCAGAAGGATTCAGGTATCCCTCCGGATCCGCGAAATTCACAGTCACACCGTTATCGGCCGCTTCGTACACTGTCGGACCGAGGGCATGGTCGTTCCAGATCCAGATGAAGGTATGAGAGAACTTGCTCTTGGACAGGAACCGGATGATGCTGCCCACGAACTTCAGGAACCTGTCCCACAGATTCTTCGGAGGAGCCACATAGCTCGAGAGGCCCACGGCCCCGCGAAGGATCTTCTCCGTGCTCATCTCACCTCCCCAGAAAGGCCCGCAAAACGCTACCACCCAAAAGGACGGCAAGCGTGAGGAAGAACAGCGAAACGAACAGGCGGGCCCAGTCTATCCGCCAAGAAGGGACTGCAAGTTGAGTTTGTAGCCGAGAACCGTCGCCAAAACGAGAAACATCACCAGCGTCATGAAGATCATTGCAAAGGCGAGGGGCTGTTCCTTCGCCTGCTTCATCATCCACTCCATCACACCCATGATCCCCGCCTTTTTCTGCGACTGCTCGCAGTGGCTCTTGAGCGCCGATAGTTGGGCGGCAAACTCCACACACCTCGTCTCCAAGCGCTCCACCTTCTCCTTCACATCCATCTGCAAGGATGTGCTCGCCGCCGACAGTTCCTTGATCGATCGCATCGTCTCGGTTATGGCCGTTGCTTCCCTGCCCCATTTTTCCATGAGACGAAGCAGACGGTCCTCCGGACTTTCCGTAGGCATAGCCGTTGAGTCGTTGGACATGGCGAGTTACCTCTTCCGAGAGTTCCTGTCGCTGGACGGTTGCTTTATCGATCTCCTTCTCCACCCAGATCAGGGTATCCTCGAATTTTTCGTTAAAACTGGGCATGGTCAGCCCTCCTGCCCGCAGCCTCTCTTCGCCCTAAAACAATGTCGCGAGATCGAAACCCAGAACGAAGTCGGATGCGGGTTGGGTCTTCGGGTAGTACCGGATACGAAGCCCCGCGTTGGCTGAGAGTTCCGACGAACCCGATGTCAGATCCCCGATCGGATAGAGCAAGCCCTTCCTCACGAATCCGTTGACCAGGAAAGGGCGGCGTAGTTTGACCGTCTCTCCAGCACCGATCGCCTGTCCGAGGGGGCTCATCAGCTCGATGGTGCTGTTTTCCTTGTCGATCGCCTTGACTCGGTACTCATCGGCGTGTCCCGAGAACTTGACGTACATGCCATGCTTTCCTTTGACGGCCTCGGACCAGTACGATCCCGTCACCGGGACCACGGTTTCGCCTTGTGCGACCGGCGCCGTCACAGCATCAACGTCCGGGTCGCCGGCGGGGATCCCGAAGACGTCGAACTTGTCGCCGTGCTGCCACCCCGTCTGCTCGTCGTCCACCACGTATCGAGCGGCCACGATGTCGACCGGGTACGGGTATGAGATTATCTCCTCGGTCACGTCCTGGGAGGCCTTGACCGTGAAATCGTGGCAGTCGGTGCAAGAAAGCGCCGTGTTGGGGTCGATCCCCTCCGCATCCACCGGCTTGTTTCGTACGATGGACGTATCGATCGTGCCGACGACGGCGACCTGAGAGATGTCGGTGTGGTTCTCGTTCAGGGGGCAGACGGTGATTGGCCCCTCGTCCTCCGGAATGTACTGCGAGTACACCGTCGCAGCGTGCTCCGGGCACCAACAGCAGTACTTGATGAGGTTGTCTGACATGGCTTCCTCTTAATAGGTTCCGGCCGTGAAATCGTCTACAGTGATCGTGGCAGCGCCCGCTCCACGATACACGCGAACCTCGAGAACCTCTTCTGTCGTAGGCCACGGATTCGTCCACGGAGGCGTGACACTGTACACCGTCGGCGTCAACGCCGTTATCGGACCGATCGTGAGAAGGATCGTTCCTGTACTCGGTCTGTAGACCGCCACATACCCATTATTGCCAGACGAAGACCGTGCCGTAGCGCACGCACGAACGGGAGAACCGACGATATTCGTCCCGGGAAACGTCTTCCGACGCATTACCTTGGGGGTTACTGACGACGAATTGTATCCCGGAGCGGTGTTCCCGCCAAAGGTCATCGACCAGCATCGGAAGGATACACCGAGGTCTCCCACGATGGTGGAACCTGACCGCTTCAACCCGGCTCCGTCCGCGATTGCTCCGACGAGAAGGTCCGTCGGACCGCCGCTCTCGCGAATCCTACGAACGACGGCTTCGATCAAGTCCGTTGTCAAGAAAGCGTCCGCGCCGCCGGAGATATGCCGCCCACGGTGTGCGAAGAGGCTGTTCAGCGTGGTGTTGACGTACGGGCCGGGCCAAAGACTGTCGTCGGTGATCTGCGAGGCAGCGTAGTCGCCGGCAACGGCCACAACCGCACCCTGACGACCGAACACGGAGGTCACCGTGTCGGTGTGATCGGCCTTCTGCCAGACGGTCCCGTTGTGAACCACCCAGTCGCCCGGAGCGAAACTGATGGGCCCTGATCCGAGATTCTGAGTCCCGGCCGCGGAGACCACATAGTAGTACCCCTTCGTCCCGGTCCCGTCCGCAAGAGTCGGCGTATTCGTGGCCGCATCCCACACACCCTGGTAGGTGAGAGCACCCTCGTTGGACGGGACCCACATCGAACCGTTCCAGATGTAGATCCTGCTCTCCGAGAGCACAACCCGCGCATCCCCAGGATCGTTTCCGAGAACGGGCAGGTTGAGAAAGGTAGCGACCGGGTTCTTCCACCCCAAACCCACGGAGCCAAGCCCATCATCGATCTTCTCAGCGAGAAGGTTGTGGAGGTGGCCGTCGACCATCCCCCCATCGTTCCAGTGGAGAGGAAGCTCGAGGTTCGGCGTGTACTTGTAGGCTCTTCCGGCCATATTTCTCCTCGAAACAGTGTCACCAGTAGTGTATCTGACCCCCCTGACTCATCAAAAATACAGATGGATTGTGGCACAAGAAGGGTGAACGAAACGATTAAATTTTGCTTCGCATAGCGGGATAAAGTCGCCGCCAACGACGACGGAGCCCGGAAACGGGTCCTCACCACGGGGGCAGCTCTCTCCGAGCTCAGGAGCTCTGCGTAGAGCTGCGTGATCACCTCGTACCGAGGTGACCAGGCTTATGCTCCCGCGGAGTTGCCGCTTCGCAGCAACACCGCCCTCGCATAAGGTATGTAGAAGCGCTCTTCATCTTCTCGACATAGCGGCATAGCCGTCGCTACCGACGGCGCTTGCTCCGAACCGGGATTCCGGAGCGCAGAGTGACACTCCGTCCTCCTGACGGAGGACCTTCCTGTCACACTGCGCACAGGGGCAAGAACCTGTCGTCGGAGATCTGAAGCCTTCGTCTTCAGATCTCCATCGAAAGCTTCTCGCAGTATGTCGAGCATCCTTGAGCCCGCGCACATAGGGTTTGCCGTCGCCAACGACGGCGCTGGCCTGGAGCCACAGGGGCACAGGGGGCACAGCGCGCAGTATGTCCGGGCTCTTTTTAGGAAAGGAGGACCTCGGGTGTCAGACAAGAGAGGATTCTTTTCAAGGGCGTTCGAAGGGGTGTCCCGGTTCGTTCTTCCGCTCGCGAAGGAGACCCACAGGTCCCTCCTGGCGAATGCCTTCGAGGAATTCCTCGTGGAGATGGAAGAGGAGATTCGGGAGCACCTCGGCGTCAGAAACGGGAGGGCCGTCGTTCGGATCATGCGCTACCTGTTCCGCAAATGGCTTCGGGACGGGCCTCCTGAAGTCATCGAGGAGGAGGAGGGCGAAGAGGAAGAGGAAGAGGAAGTCGAGGACTACAACGACGACCCGTTCCGAGGGATGTACATGGACGACCACGTGGATCCGTGGTCATGAGAGGAGGAACATGAAAGGGCTGACATTGACCGAGCTGGCGCAGGAAGTGGAGCGCCAATCCAACCTGAAGCGGGACTTCATCGCTCCCGCAAGCCGCATCAAGTACGTGGAGTGCAAGGAGGGAGAGGGCAGCACCCTGAGCGACCAGACGAAGCTCAAGATGCACGGAAAGGGAGAGCCGCTCGAGATCGGGCCGCTCTTCCACAACCAGGTCGGGGAGCACCTCAAGATCCCCCGTGCCTACTACGACCGGATGCTCACCCAAGCCCCGGTCCTCCTGCGGCGAAACGTGAACCACTGGCTCGCCGAGGACCCGTCGAAGCGCCTGATCCGTACCCTGGACGATCGGGCTCGCGCCTTCCTGAGCGACCGGTACCGCATCCTCGACAACTTCGAACTGCTCCAGGCGATCCTGCCCATCTTCAACGAGCACGGCCTCGAGATCGTGAGCTGCGAGGTGACCGAGCGCCGGCTCTACCTCAAGGCTGTCCACCCCGAGTTGAAGGCCGAGGTGGGGAACCGGAAGGTGGGAGACATCGTGCAGGGCGGAGTGAGCGTCTGGAACAGTGAGACCGGCTTCGGTACGAACGGCGCCGAGCAGTTCCTCTACACCCTCGCCTGTCTCAACGGCATGACAATGCCCCAGACAGGCCTTCGGAAGCATCACCTGGGGCGCCGTCTCGGAAACGGCGAGGACAAGGCCTGGGAAGTCTTCCGGGATGAGACCCGAGAGGCCGACGACAAGGCGTTCTTCATGAAGATGCAGGATGTCGTTCGGGCGTGCCTCGAGGAGAAGCGGTTCAACGACCTGATCCAGAGGATCCGAAACGCCGCATCCGACAACGAGATCTCTTCTCCCAACGGACGGCCCGTGGAAGAGGTGGTCGAGGTCACCCGGAAAAGCTTCGGACTGACCGAGTCGGAAGGATCCCAGATGCTCAAGCACCTGGTCAACGGCGGAGACCTGTCCCGATGGGGTGTGGCCAACGCAGTCACCCGCACGGCCCAGGACATGAACACCTACGATCGGTTCGACGATCTCCAACGAATCGGAGGACAGATCATCGAACTCCCGAAGCGGAAGTGGGCGGAAATCGCCCTCAAAAACTGAGGGAGACCTCCTTTCCCTTGAGCCGTCTTCACGGGCGGCTCTTATTTTACCCGGACAGTGGTCACACTCAGTATGGCCGCTTGTTGGTGGGGACGTTGTAAGCCAGGCGGCGAAAGGCCATGATGGTCTCTGGATCGCTCTTCTTTCCGACCCTTCGCATGAACTTCAACAGAAGACCGACAGTTCCGGAGGGATCTTCGCGATCCTCCTCTTTACGCCTGGCCACTTTCTCAATCTCGTCGAAGAACCCGAATATGAAGGCCGAGGCCACCTTCTCGGGGAGTTTCTTGGTGTTTGGTGTGTGGTGCGCCCATCGGCGCGCCGTCCCCCTCGGAAGCTCTCCACGGCGCTCCTTGGCGAAGAACAGACGCATCTGCGCTTTGGATTTGAAGGGCATCGTTCCCTCAGACAACCGTCCTGGCAAGCTCCTCGGCGGCACCCTTCCGGAGGAATCGCATGGGATTGAGTTTCGAGATCATCGGTGCGGCTTGGGCCGCGAGATTGGCCCTGATGTTGGCAAGAGGTGTCCCGAAACGTGCCCGTAAGGCCGGGATGCCCATGCCCGCGGCAGCGCCCACTCCGAGCCCGGCCGCGCCCAGACCTATGGACGGTGCGAGCATCTGGAGCATCGAAGGCTCCTCGTACTCCATGGGCTCGCCCATGAGCGCAGCGAGCACATCCGGGGGGATGGCGGGCATCATCTGCATCTGAGGAGCGGGCTGAGATCCCTTGGCCTGCTTCTCGAGCTCGCAGAGCAATCCTCGGAGGAACGCTCGATTCATGGTTTCACCTTCGCCTTGGGGAATTTCTTGAGGAGTTTGCGCCCCTGGGCCTTATCGGCCAGTTGAGAGAGCATCTTCTGGGACGACTTGGCTCCCAAAGCATAGGAGCCGAGCCCGATTGCCGGGTCTTTCAACTGCTTTGCCACACCCTTGATGTCGCCCTTCTTGGCTGAACGAACCACGTCCTTTCCGATGCCGTGGGCCCAGGCCCGACCTTCCTCAGCGAGTGTCCCGATGTCAGCGGCGCCTTGGATCGCCTTGGCCGTTCGTTTCTTTCCCATCATCGCGAGGCCCTTCGCCACCGCCGGGCCAACCTGTCTCGTGGCCATGGCAGATGCCTGGCTGAGCGCAGGGCTCTTGGCAGCATGGCCTGATAGATGACCAATCTCGTGCTTGGCCACGCCAGGAGCCTCCTTCGAGCGGCCACCCACGATGACCTTCTTCTTGAGAGGCTGCGCCTGAGAGACGCCCCACTTCAACACGCTCCGAACGGGCTTGGGTGCATGCGCCCCCATTTCCACCACTTTGGCGCCGACCTTCTTGGCCTTTGCCGCCGTCTCCGGCTCGAGTTCGGCTTTGCGCTGGTGGACTGCTTTCCGGACTTCGTGCGCGCCCCTCCGGAGCACCTTCTTGAGGCGTCCCTCCTTCATGCCCTTGATCTTCCCCTGCACGTCCTTGACCATGCTCGCCGCCAGACCACCACGAGGCTCCATCTCTCGGGCCGCCCTCCCGGACTCCTCCCACGCCTTGGCACCACGCTTCACCTCGCGAACCCCCGCCTTGGCCCCGCGACCCACTGACTTGAGACCGCCTTTCCTGACGGCCCTGGCACCCCGAACAATCTTGTCAGGGACGCTGTCGGGGCGAAGCTCTCCTGCCTTCTCGAGCTGATCGAGAAAGCCGAACATGAACGTGTCGAACATGGTTCCTCACTTCTTCTTTACGGCCTTGAGGATCTTGTCCACCACCACCGGGAAGTACTCGCGGGTGATCCACTTGGCCAGGTCGATTCCTTGCTTCAGCAAGTCGTCCTTGGTGAGCTGCCACGCCTTGTCGAGGGCTTCCTTCATCTGCTCGTTGGTGAGCTTGCCGTCCGCGGCTGTCGCCTTGGCCTCCCTGATGAATTCCACGTAGACGGTGTTCACCCCCTTCTCGACAGCCTGGATGATCTTGGCCCATTTCTTCTTCTTCCATCCGAAGTGCGCAGCGAGGAGGCCGAGAACGACGAGGACGACGAGCCAGATGGCTTCCCAGAACGAGGGCGTTCGCCAGAAGTCCTTGCCGGCGCCGATTGCCTTGACCACGTCGGTCACGATCTCGGTGACGGTGTCCGCATCGAGCTTCTTGCCGATCTCGACTTCCGCCTCGGCTGCGGACTTCTCGTCGGCAGGCTTTTCCACCTTTTCGGCGGGCGCGTCTGCGGGCGGGGCGTCTTGCGCCAGGAGTGCGGGGACAGGGATGCAGAGGAGAGCGAGCAGAGAGATGAGCAGAATGGGCACTTTCAGGTTCTTCATGGCGACGTCTCCTTCTTCTTGTTGTGGTCCTTGGCCGCGGCATTGTAGGTGTCCACGGCCGTATCGATCTGTTCTCGGTAGCGCCGGAGTTCAACGACGTTGTTGATGATCTGATTCCGGATGCCCTCAGAGAGCGGAGCCAGGTCCTCTGACGTGATGACCGTGAGCTTCGGCGGTTCCGGCTTGGTGATGATGGGGAACCGTTCGTGGACGTAGACGTACTCCGTGAACCAACTGCACCCGCTACATAGGGGGAGAAGGATCAGGAGACACCACAGCACCGAAGATGTCGTTCGGGTCGACATGGATCTCAGGGACCTCTCGAACTTTCCTCTCGATGTCTCTCTCGGCCTCCACGGACTCGAGAACCTGGTCGGCCCGGGCGTTCGCAGCCTTGGCCTCGCTCTTGGCACTGGACTCCATCCCGCCGGCGATGACGCCGAAGATACCCTTCAGGAGAGCCCCGACGATGGCGATGATGATCTCCATCAACGTCGCTCCTTCTCGTCCTTGCCCCGGATGGCCTTCAGAAGCTCGTAACCGGCGTAGGCCGCCGCTGGAGCGAGAAACATGCCCGGGTGCTTCTTGAAGGACGCCTTCGCCCCACGATAGCCGCCCTTGAGGGCCCCCCACGCCTTTCCAGCGACACCCTCCCGCTGACCGGCCCCGTGAGCGCCGTGCCTGTGGATGGTGCGCACGATGTCCTCGGCCTTGTCCAGGAAGGTGGGGTCAGCACTGACCGGCTTCGTCTTGGCCGACTTCTCCAGCTCATCCAGGAAGCCGTTCCAGAAGGCTTCGTTCATGGATTCCTCTCGAAATGGGTCCTGGTCAAGTCTATACCCCCCAAGACCCTGTTCAAGGGATGCAGTCCGGGCCAGATCGTCGTGGGCAGCTTGGGCATCTGTGGCCCCCACCGCAGCAGGAGACTGGAGCGAGATGAACCCTCTATCCACCGACTTCTCACGATGGAGATTCCCGTCCTTCTGGCTCAACCATCTGCGGCGAGCGAGTTTTTTCTTTGCATCCATCTCACCAGTATAAATCCGAGGCCCCTGTTTGTCAGAAGACAGATGAATGGGTTGCGACCCTGGGCCAATTTTTCGGAGGAGCGATGATCGGACTGGACGACATATGGGGAGACGAGCCCGAGGAGAAAGATAAGAATATGCCCAAGAAGAAAACCAGAAAAGGTTCTTCAAAGCCCAGGAAGGTGAAAGACACCTCCGTGGGGTTCCGAATGAAGCTCGGAACGTGTATGAGGCGGGGAAAGGAAGGGAAAGCGGAGCACGTCCCGATTCTTCTGGCGAAAGATCCCCTCTGCTGGATCTTGCGCATCGGGTCGAACCAAACCTACCCGTCGAGCCTCGAAAGCGTCTTCAAGACCATATCGCAACAGGAAGCCCTCCAGATCAACGGAGACGCACCCGTCGAAGATCTCATCGATGCGGTGAAGAAGAGCGAGGAGCGCATCGCCGAGATGGGGAGGATACTCGACAAGAGACTGCGGGAATACGTCTTGAAACGAGCAAAGGAGGGATGATTTTTGTCATAAGAACGGTGGACGAGACATTTGGTTCTGGAGGACCGATGAACAAGCACATCGCCATCGTTCTGAGTGCCGCTGCTATCGTAGGCATCGGCGCGTTCGCCGCCGGCTACGCACTGGCGAACACGACCTCGACCCCCGCGCCCCCGGCCCCCAAGCGCAAGCGCCCGTCCAAGCGCAAGCGCAACCAGCGGAAAAAGCGCCACGCCACTCGGCTGGCCCGGGAACGCTACGGTGTTCGAGAGAACGTCAGGGTCTGACCAGGAAGGAGCGGAAAACCGCTCCTTTTTTACGAGAGGTATTCATGGAGACACCGCAGGGAAACGTCGTTAGATGGAAGAAGCTCGAAGGACCGAGATGGCGGTTGTCAATGGGCGACCACCAACTTTTCATCGAAAAAAGCGGATCCGGTATCGCTCGACTGGAACACCGCAACGGTGACGAGATCGGAACCTACACCGACTGGAACCAGGCTGTACGAGATGCGTTGAGGATCTTCGACAAATGGAAAACCGAAAGAAAACGAGACCATGTGGAGACCGTCGAAGAATCGACCGAACTGGCCGAGCTGGATCTAATGATCCAGAATCTACTGGACGAGATGTCACCACTGGAGAGCCGCTTGGGAGATCTTGTCCCATTCCTGACGGACGACACCCTTCGAGGAACTCTGGAACAAACGGACTGGGCCATCGTGACCCAGGCTGTCAAGTTCACGAAGAGCATGCTGAGGAGGAACGACCTGCACAAAGAACGACTCCTGGAACGTCGAGAAGATACCAAGTAGTCTGGTCGGGCCGCACAGCCCGAGAGTGCAGCACGTCGATCATGTCGCTCATCGACGAGGAATACTGGGACAACTTCGCCTTCATCACACTGCACGTGGTGGACTGGGAGCTGCGCCGAATCCTGCACAAGCTCGACGTACCCATCGACGAGGCAGAGGGGTGGCCGCAGAACATGGCCTTCGAAAAAATTGGTGAGATGATGGAGGCCTTGGAAAGACTCCTCGAAGAATACGAAGACGACCTCGACAGTGGCGAAATGAAGTTCGATGACATCCAGATATGAAGGGGCGGAAGTCCCTTCTTTTTACTTCAAAAATAGCCTCGATTTACGTCAGAAGAATACTGAGCGGCAAGACTATAACCTGGTCGCTAAACCGGTCTGGTCAACCGGCAAGGCGATCTGGTGAGGTCTACATAACCCCTCGTAATGGGGTTCCCGCGGCCACTGAGTCGCGCGCTCTCCTAAAGACGGGACAGTCCGACGCCCGAAAGATTCGGAATAGGGAGTAACGCACACATCCCGAAAAGATATGAGTGCACAGGGGAAGGAGGTGGAGGCGTCAGCCAAAACCTTCTTTCTTTACCTATACCCCGACCATGAGGAGGTCAGATGCAGGTGAGTATGAAACTCATCGACTTCGGCTCTCTCAGGGCTTTAGTCGACGTGCAGTTCGAAGACATGGAAGTCCGGGGTTTCAAGGTCATCGACAACGGTGAGGGACCTTGGGTGGCCATGCCGGCGAAAGAGATCGTTCGTGACGGTCATAAACAGTTCTGGAACATCGTCCGGTTCATCAACGACGAAGCGAAACAGAAGTTCTCCGACCAGGTGCTCGATGCATACCGGACCGAACTCGATAAGCGATCGAGAAAATGCCCAGGATGCAGTGACTGATCTCGACCCTCCTTCTGTCATAAGAATGATGAAAGGAGGTGTGTCTTGAAGAACTTCGAATACCGCGAAATCCCGTTCGGTTCCTGGAGACGACTGAACGGAACCACCCCTCGAGGCGACGACTCCGCGCGCCCCCACATCGTGGGATTGACCGACAAGGCACGGTCGTTCATCTCGATGGACGCCTTCGGAGCCATGGGCACGACCGGCCTATGCCCCGGAGAAATCCTGGTCGACGGAGCGTGGGAGCCGGCCTACAGATTCGTGGAACTCACACCGGAAGTCGCCGCAAAGATGCTCCCGGACCTGGAAGCCGAGCTGGCCCGCGTCACGGAGGTGTCCCCATGAGTCTGGTCTCCTCGTACGACTCGTCCCTGTCCAGACTGACCGTCTACCTGGGCAAAGAGACATTCGTGTACGCGGACGTGAGTCCCTTCCACCACGACAGGTTCAAAGAACGCCGGAACAAGGGCTATGCCATGGCCTATCTGCGGAAGCAGGGGTTCAGGATCCTGGACCTGTGCCCGGTGTGCGGCCGCGAACACCTGGACACCCACGACATCTGCGGGACCTGTGGGTGGCAAGAAGACCCCTCTGCCACAGACCACCCTGACCTGTGCGACGGAGGCCCGAACTGGGCCCCTCTCAACATCATCAGGAAGAGGTGGAAGGACGGGGAGAGGGACAGGGAGGTCCTGGGCCGGTGTCCCATGCCCTTCCCCAACTGCCGTGAGTGTCCCTACGATGCATTCCCCGAAATCCGGCTGGAACCACTGGATGACCAAGAGACCGGATAACTCCGGTCTTTTTACATCGACGTAAAAGAAGGAGGGTTGCCCCTCCTTCAAAGCGCCAAGCCGCTGGACTTCCAGCAGTAGGTTGGGCCATACGACGTGTGGCCACACGTAGTGCGCATGGACGCCGTTACAGGTCCGCGTTCGCGGGCTGCCCCGTCGGTAGCGGCGGGGACGCGCCGGCTTGAGCGCTAACCCTCACCACTGAGGTCCTCTGAGCTCTCCGTAGAGCTGCGTGATCGTATCAGTCTGGAGCTGCGAAAGCGTGCCGAGCTTTCCAAGGTACTCCAATACCCTGGACAGGACCTTCTCCTGAATGAACATCTGCTGATTCGGATCCGCATCCACTTCGGCCACCCACTTTTGAAAGCTCTCCACCTGGTCCTTCATGGCGTCGGTGATCTCGATCAGGTCGACCCCAATGTCACGCATCTCCCGGATCTTTCCCTCCACCGTCTGCGGGTGGAGGGGCGTCTCGTCCAAGCCGTCCGGAATTTCGTCGTTCATGTCTTCTCTCCGTACGAGGGATGCGGGTCATCCCAAGGCCGAAGAACAGAGGCCAGATCGACAAGGCCACGAATACCATGCTTGCGCCACATATCCTGTGACTCGCAGATCTTCTTCCTCTGGTTGCTCTCCGGGTTCCTGAGCCTCACCTGAAAGAACAGCCCGCGCCTCTCGGCGTGAACGATCTCCCAAGCACCGATCTTATTTCCTACGACAGCGCTGATGAGATTCGTTCCCTGCTCAGTCAGCCGATCGAGTTCCTCGACGGAGAATGGGTCCGGAGTCTCTTCCGACATTTCGACGTCTCCTTCCTGCCGGTGTCAGTCCTCTTCCTCCGCTTCTTCCTCCTCCTCCTCTTCCTCCGCCTCTTCCTCGCCGCCGTCGGTCGGTTCCGGATCGACGGGAGGCTTGTTCTCCTCGAGCGTCTCGTTCGCCGGCTCCTCGGCGACCTTGGGCTCCTCTCCGCACTTGTGAGCCTTGCTCCACTCCTCCACGTCGGTCTGGGACGTGACAGGACTCTTGGCGCCACAGGTCTTGCACTGGACCTGCGTCTCCTTGGAGCTCTTGGCGATGAGAGTGACGAACTTGTCCATGGGACGTCCTTTCAAATCTGCTTGTAGCCCCAGGCATCCCGATTCTTCACCGAATGCCCGAAGGACAGAAGACAGTTGGTCAGGTACTCGGCCAGAATGAAATCCGGCGTATTCGAGTACGTGTCGAAGTTGTGCTTGTTGAGCAGGCCCTCGACATCCTTCTGGAACTCCTTCGATGCCTGCTCGACTTCCTCGGGCGTTGCCCGAGTTTCATGGTACTCGACCTCTCCTGTTTTCGGCATTTCTTCCTCTAAAACAAGGCCGGGCCCAGGAGCAAGTGGTCGGCCTAACGGTTGGGGAATCGACACCCCTTGATCCGGGGGACCGCTGCTCCCTGCCTCATCGGCTTTTCGTGCTCCGGGCCCAAGCCACCGCGGTTACTCGACAGCGAGGATGTCCTCCTCCTTGATCATGATGTAGCTTCCCGCGTCGGAGGAGATCTCGTGGCCGGCGTAGTCCGGGTAGTGGACCACATCGCCCACCTTCATGGCCATGGGCCGGCGCGGCCACGCCTTGAGAATCTCCTCGGCGCGCCGAACCCCGTCCGCGAGAGGCACCAGGTGCGGGCTCTTGGGGAAGAACAGGTCCATGGCCAGGCCGTCCACCGGCTTGCCGGGTCCCACCGCCTCCACGTTGCCCTTGTTGATGCGCTTCTTGGCCGAATCCGGGAGTTCGATTCCGCCCTCGGTCACCCCCGGCGTCACGTGCGGCGACACCAGGACCCAGTCGTTGAGGGGGCTCGGAAGATCTTTTTCCTCACTCATCGAAATATTCCTCCAGTTTCTTCAGAGCATCCTTGATAGAAGTGTAGACGAAAACCTTGGAAACGGGAGTTCTGGTCTTGGGCATGCCCTGCGCCCTGATAGCACCCATGGCCTCTGGCTCGCCAGCCTCCACCAGCATGCTCGGATCGATCTCCCGTTCCTCGATCTGAACGACCTCCACGATGAAGCCGTTCTCGGCCCGCTGCATGTACGCACCGGACTCGGTTTCAGAGAATCTGCTCATTTATCCCTCACTCGGTCGAGCACGGCGCAACCCACTTGCAGTTCGGGCATATCTCTCCGCACCCGATCTTCATGGGCGTTCCGCAGCAGTCACACGGACGCTTGTCCTTCATGTCCTCGACGGGTATTGCCTCCGTGGGCCGTTCCTGGATGATCGCCTTCTGTTTCTCATCGAGAGAGGTGTCGGCACACTCCCTCTCTTCGAGGAGCCGTTTGGTGACGTACTTCTCGAACTCGTCCAGAAGGAGGAGCGCCTTGCCCCCCCTCCAAACCATCGTCACATGATCCTTGCGTACGATGATCGTCTGGCACCGCGGACAGGAGAAGACGTCGTTGAACAACTGCCGGTGCCGAATTCCACACGTACAATGATCCATGTCCATTAGAGATTTCCCTTCTCCTTGTCGGGAATGGACGCGCCGCGCCGAGGGCACGCCGGGTTGATGCACTCTCCCTTGATCATGGGTGTGCCACACTCAGGACAAACCACGATGCCTCCTGAAAAATACGGTCATGGTCTCCTGACACAAGGAGAGCCGATGTTGGGCACACCAAGTATAGCCGTAAAGATATAAAGAAAGATATGTATTTTTGGCATAAGAAGAGTGGACCGATACGATTCTTTTTGGGAGAGGAGTCATGGCCGAAGAACTTCCGCAGAAAATCAAGGAATTCCTGGAGGGAGCGCCACGGCCCATCCGGGAACGGGTGGAGTCCGCGATCAAGGGAGGGGCCAAGATCCGGATCGTCGAGATCGATACGCCCGACAAGGACAAGAAGCCGCAGGCGTCGGACTGCCTGTGCGAGTACGAGGAGAAGGAGAAAAAGGACGTTCCGTTCGGGGACATCCTCAAGACCATCCTCGACGCCGTGAGCAAAAAGCCCACCACGCACGAGGTCCTTTTGATGGCCGTGACCACGGCGATCAAAAGGGATCCGAAGTGCAGCGAGTGCATCGCTCGCGCCACAGCGAATGGAAAGCTGTACGCCCCCTGCCTGGAGGGACGCTCCACCGCCGGAGTGCTCCTGAAGGGGGCCCTCGAGCTCTCCAAGAACCACCCCATCGCCGAAAAGGTGAAGATGATCACCAAGGTCTTCGGCACCGACCCGGAAGGCGTCATCAAGATGATCCAGGAGCATCTGGCGGCCAAGGACTGAAACGGAGGGGGAGCAATCCCCCTCTTTTTAATCGAGGTAACTCATGGAAGTCACCAAGCAAGATCTGGAGGCCGCGCTGTTCGCGGCCGTGGGAAAGAGCGAAAGCTACACCGGCCCGGAAGGACTGAGGTACATTCGATTCGAGCCCGGAATGATCATCGCCTGCAACGGGAAAATTCTCACAATCAGAGAGGTCCCCCACGAGGGGCGCAAGTTCAAACCGTTCCAGGTATCGATCGACGACGTGAAGGGCGCGATCAAGGCCAACGCGGAGTTGTGGAGCCAAAACGGTCGATCCGTCACCCTCAAGCCGGGAGATGACTTCATGGCCGCCATCGGAAGAAAACGGATTGCGAAGCAGGACGCGACCTACCCCGACTGGCAACGCGTGCTCGTCAAGAAGGACAAGCCCAACGCCAAGATCGCATGCTTCGATCCGGAACAGATGATGCGCGCACTGAAGGGCATGAAGGATCTCGAACGCGTGAAATTCCGCATCTGGGGCGAGGACGGCCCCGTCCGCATCGATGGCGTGACCCAGGACGGTAGAAAGGTGATGTCCCTGGTCATGCCATGTTTCAATGTGAGATGAGGGCCGTCGGGCCCTCTTTTTACTCAGACCCCAGAACGAGCGGCCGTGACCTTCGGTACCTTGGGCCGCGCGAACTTCTTCCTGAGCCACGACCCGACATCACTCTTGATCCGACTGGCAAGCCCACGCGTGTCGTACTTGGGCGTCTTGCCGGCGGCTCTCTCGAACTTCCCGGCGAGCTCCGAGGCCTTCTCGACCTGTTCGAGAAGTGGGGAGCCAACCGTCCAGGAAACCGCACGGCCAGCCCCGGTGCGCTTACCGGCACGTGAAATGTCGATCCCGGGCTGTGCCAAATACTGACCGAGTTGACTGTGGGCGAGACCTTTCCTGAGAACATTCGCACCGCTGTGCGCGAGCATCTCTCCAAGGGGAGCCCCGACGACAGGGACTCCATGGACTGCCACACTCGCCGCCAGGGGAGGGACCGCCTTGGCCAGAGCCTTGGCCGTCTGCACCCCCTTCGTCTTCTCTTTTATTCCAACCACATCTCTGACCGCAGGGCCCTTGGCCTTCTCGGTCTTGGAGAGCTGTCGTTTCACGATGCCCTTCGGACCGCCCAAGAACTGACCGAGAGGGCCAGCGGCCTCCGGAGATGAAGTTCCGTAAGTGATCGGGCGGTTGAGCTTCTCCCGGACGGCAGCCTGTCGGAGAATCTTGTAGAACTCCGGAGGCGTATACGTGAGCTTCGCCACCTCTTTTCCGAGATCGCGCCGCATTTTCTTCGCCTGGGACGGCGTCATGTCGCCAATGCCCTCCGGAGCTTTCGGCATGAACTCCTTGGCGAGCCCCTCAAGGCCGCCGAGGGCCAGGCGGGGGTTGGTCTCGACCATCTGGGCCAATCGGCTGAGACGCTGCGCATGCGGAGCCATGGCCGGCACCATCTTGGCCTGCGACTCCATCTTCTGAATCATCCTGATTCTGGCCTGCGGATCTGCCGCCATGTACTTCTGGAAATGCTCCGGGGACTGCTGGCGCATCTGCTCCACCTCGCCGGCACCGCGGGCCATCTGATAGAGCTCGGGGACTTCCGGTCCGAGGAGGGTGTTGATGTTGGAGAGATTCCATTCAGGAGCGACGTTCCCCTCGAGTCCGTGGCGGTATCCCTGCCGCATGATGTCGGGGAAAAACCGTGGATCCTGCATCATCTGGCGCAGGTAGAGGTTGGCCGCGAGATGACCGGCAGCCATGCCGCCCCCCGTGGCAGCGAGAGCGCCGAGAATCGCGCGCTTCTCGAGCTCGTCCCGAAAGCCGAGAAAGAATGCCTCTCGATTCACTACACCGCTCCACCGAGACCCAGGCCACCCATCAGACCAGTCTTCTTCTTGGCCTCTACGCCAAGTTGCCCCGACTGGGCCGCTCGATTCTGCTGACGCCCCTGGCGCCAGTCTTGGATCTTGCCGATGGCAGCTTGGCCGAGTTGCATCTGAGTGTAGGGGTCCTTGAGCATCTCCTTCCCCTGACCGATAGCCTTCTGGCCGAGACCCTTCAGGAGTCCGGGCTTGGAGACCGCTTTCGCTCCAGCGCTCACCAGGGATCCGAGGGCCCCTCGTTTCTCGAGCTCGTCGAAGAAACCACGGATGAATGCCTCGTTCATGGACCCCTCCTTCTTCAGCGACTTCCTCGGGACTTTGGGGCTGGGCTTGAGTTTCTGGTCATACTGCTGAAGATCCGCGTACTCACCGCGGGCGCCAGCACCGCTCGTTGCGTCTTGCGTCCTCATCTCTGTACCTTCTCAGGTTCGAAAAATCGGCAACTCTTGCAGGGCTCGTACGAATCCTTGCCCGGGACACTCTGCCCGCAGTGCTCGGACCGACCGTTGCAGCACTTGCCGTTCACGAAGTAATCGCACGTCATGCTGATCAAGTGTAGGCCCGCTGCGCCCAAAATAAAACCGGCCTCCACCCACGAAGGGCTTCGGCCGGTCCTCCCGAAGGAGACGTCGAATATCTCGACCGGGACAAGAGGATGCTCTACCCTTGGATACCCGCCCACGCCCTGGGTTCAAGGACGCGGCATGGGCATCCCAGGAGCCTGAGGCTTGGGCTTCATGAACCGATAGCCCCCGTCGGGAAGCCTCTCCCAGTTCCAGCCGTCCGGAATCCCGAACTTCTCGAGTTTCTCCGCGAGGAGGCGCTGTGCCTCTTGCATGAGCATCTGTGCCTTCTGCACGCGTTCTTTGGCGGCGGATGCGTTAGCCTCGTGAACCTGTACTTCCATAGACGCCTTGTGAACCTGAGCCACTTGATTTTGAAGCGTCAGATGGGCGATTTGAATCGACGAGCCGTCCGCAACGTCAAGAATGACCTCCGTCTTGGGTGGCTCCTTCTTGACCGGTACCGTCGGTTTTTCAGGCTCCGTCTTCGGCATCTCGAGGACTTTGGCGTCCTTCGGCGTTTCTTTCGTTTCCTCCGGCATTACGACGTCTCCTAAAGGTGTGGTTAAGCGAGTTCCCTGAAAATCGGTCCGAGCCAAGCTCCGTACATTCCGCCGCTCGTTCCGTTCACGATCAACGTCAGCGTGTGAGAACCTGGGGTATCAATGATAATCCCGTTGAGCTCCAGCATCTGGTTGTAGAAACCGAGACCTGATGGATCATCACAATCGAACGACGAAAGAGGAATTCCGTCAAGCTGAACCCCTACAATGCCTCCCCCCATGAACCGATGATAAACAATGATGAATCGCCATGTCGTCCCGCTCGTAGCGTAGAAGGTAAATTGTATGTAGTCGTTCAGAGCGGCCGGAGGATTCGTAGCATACCCACTCCCGATTGCACTCGGATCCGGTTGGTGCGCGACGAAAGCACCACTCTGAGAGCTGAAAGCCCAGTGTGGCCAAAAGCCACTCGCCCCTGCGATTGCCTCAGCAACGAAATCCCCAGACCCACCGCTATACGACCATACCTGGCCATCACCAAGCGATTTGCCTTGAACCGAAGCGACCTGTAAACCGGCAGCAAAACTTCCGCTTAGATCGCCCCCGAGAGGTGAGTCGCCAAACGACACCACGCTGACGCCAGCTTTTGTGACATCCACGTCTGCCGCGATCGTACCCTGTGACGAGATATTCCCGTTCGTTTCGTCCACAGAGACCTTAGGGATGACAAGAAGCTTCCCCGAAGTCCCATCCAGCATCGCGAGATAACCCACGGCTTCCTCTTACAAAAATCGCCCGACGACCCAAGTATAAGGATCGCCGGGCGAAAAAGTCTGAGATCCTACGGAATGTACAGAGCAAGCTCCGGCTGGTACTGGATGTTCATGGTGTAGCTGGGCCCCAGAGGGTTGTAGGAAAGCGTGTCCTCAATGTGACCCACCTTCTTGATGACATCGCCCGATCCGAACGACGAAACGTCGTTCGTGAGGGAGCCCGCCGTCTTCGAGAGGAAGACCGGGTCACCGACCGCTACCGTGAGCCCGGCGACGAACAGGGCGTTCACGAGGCATCCCTTCGTCACGACCGTGGGGTTGCCACTCGTAGCAGCCACGAGGCAGATGCCCGCGAGCGCTTCGGCGGAGGTCTCGTTCGCACTCGCCAGAGCGAACGTGGAAGCACCGGAGTGATAGAGCACGCTGCCCAAGTCGGCGTCGTCGGCGCCCATGCCGCCTTCGAAAGCCGTGATCTCAGCGTAGGGCCACGCGGCGAGCCCGGCCGCGAAGTCCGTGGGCGTCATGGTGTTCCCCGCGCCCGTGGTGAACGTGCCGATGTTCACCGTACCGAAGGTGCTCAGGTTCATGGTCCCAACACCGCCGCCACCCACCGTGTTGGAGAAGGTGTGGGCACCCGTCCAGGAGAAAGCGGCTCCGGTGTTCACGTCCACATCGCCGGTAGCGCCGTCGACCGAGAGCGTCCCGCCATCCTGGAAGGCGATCGAATCGCCAACGAGCTTGAGGCCGCCGTTGGTCTGGAGATCCGCCCGAATCTTGTAGGGCAATCCCTCGGTCGTTACACGCTTGACACCCTGGTCGTAGGTGAGAACCGGCGTCTCGCCCTTGGTCTGGGTCCAGGTGTTGTCCGTGTCGTCGAACGTCCACCAGGAATCGCGCCGAGTGCCGAAGGCGATGACGACGGTGTCGCCGGTGTTGAGGTTCGCCTCGGAAATGACCGGCGTCCAGTTGGTCGCCCCGGGAGAGGAGGTGGGGAGGGACGTCCAGTCGAGGTCGGTAGGATCGTTCGCGTACTCGGGCTGCGAGGCCCATGCCGCCGTGGTGTAGATCTCGTAAGGACCGACGTTGTCTTCGGCGCCCAGGAGGATGACCGCGAGCCCTGTGGCGTCCAGCACATCGTTGATGGTCCACTCGGAGGACGTGAGCGCGCTGTTCGAGTTGATGAGGGTCACAGCGTTCTGCACACTCGTCTCGAGATCGGCCCCGATCTGGATGTCGTTGCCACCCGCCGGCGTCGTCTTGAACGTGAAGCTCTCATCGGTCGTTCCGTCGGAGATGATGAAGGCGTTTCCGTCGGACGGATTGACCGAGATCTTGAAGGCGACGGATGCCCGAAGACCGTCGGTTCCGTCGAGCACGGGACCCAACGCCGTGAAGACGTTGGCGACGAACCTGATGTTGGACGTGACCCCGGTGGCCCATGCGTCGATGGCCGCGAACACGTCCGTGGCGCTCTTGTTTCCGTCCTTGTCGGTGTAGACTGCCGAGACGGTGAAGTTCGTGGGCGACCAGTTGGAGTCCTGGGCGATGTCGCTGGAGTTGATGCCCGCGGCCCCTGTGGGGTCGTTCTTGAGCTGAAGCGGCGTGATCCCGTTCGTCTTCACCTGAAGGACGCCGGGCGTGGCCGCCGTGACCTCGAGGGTCGAGCCGTCGGGATTGATGGCGATGCTATCCGCCTGGATGTCGAGACCGCAGGAGAGGGTGGATGGAATGTTGATCGTGACCGCCCCCGTGCCGCCCCCGGTGAGGCCCGTGCCAGCGGTCACACTGGACACACCGGCAACCACGTTCAGATAGCTGAGCACGCCACCACCCGAAATCCCGACCACCTGTCCCGGAGAGCCGGGGCCGAGGAGACCCATCGTCCCCACTCCGGTGAAATACGGGAGCGAGTACTGCGCTCCAGCCGACCAATTCTGTCCCGTGCCTCCGTTGGCCACAGGAAGGACACCCGACACATCCGACCCCAGAGCGACGGAAGCCGAAACGCTGATCTCTCCGTTGGCACCCCCCGTCTTCACGAAACCGTTGGTGGTGAGCTCGTCCAGGAAATAGGATCCTTTGGTGCCGTCGGACGTGGTCTGGAGATGGATGTCATCCCCGGCCCCCGTGCCACCGATCAGCGTCTGACCGCCGGCACGCCCCGCGAGAAGCGCATACTGCGTGTGGTCGTCGGCGGCGAGTCCGGTCAAGACGGCGTGCCCAATGGTGTTCCCGTTCGCGACGTCAGAGTGGTCATGCCCCATGTTGGTGAAGTCGGAGATCGTGGGTGCACCGCCGAAGACGGGGCTGCTCGGGATTCCGATGGTGATGGTCCCGGCTCCGTTGGTGATGTTGATCTCGTTCGCCGTCCCACTGAGCGTGGCCAGAACGAAGCCGTTTCCGACGTCGCTTCCGATCAGAAGCTGACCGTCTGTGACCCCCGAGGAATCGAGTCCGGTTCCGCCGTTGCCCACCGGGAGGAGCCCGCTGACCTCGGTGGTGAGACTCACAGACGACGAGATCGAGACACCACCGCTGCCACCGGCGATCTTCATGAACCCGTTCGTGAGTTCGTCGAAGAAATAGGTGCCCTTCGTGGCGTCCGATGTCGTCTGGAAGTGCAGATCTTCGCCAGCGGCACTGCCGCCGATCATCGTTTGTCCCCCGCTGCGGCCGGCCAGCAACGCGTACTGGGTGTGGTCGTCGTCGAGGAGACTGAGCGCCGTGATGGCCGCGCCGTGATCGATGAGATCTCCTGCCGCGGCTGACTGGTGGTCGTGGGCTCCGATCCCACCTGAGTGCTGCGAGGCCGCTGTTCCGGCGGCGTGTGCAGAAACGTCGACCCCGTCGACGTCTCCGGGGTTCACGATGTCGTAACCCGCCATGCCGAGTGCGCCACCCAAGTTCAACGCACCGGGCAGATCGAGAATGCCGCTCGACGCCCCCAGGACCATGGCAGTCACCATGAGTCTCCCGGTGGCTGGATCGAGCCCCATCATCTTATAGTCGGCCATTTTTTTCTCCTCAGAAACAGCGTACCCGGGGCAAAACCTGTTCGCTCAAAGTCTGAAATTTTCCAGAAGAACGTCAAACTAAGGATTCACTGCGTGAATCTTCGGATTGACGATCAACGTCGTCGTATTCAAGGCAATTCCAATCTCCTGTATGTAGCTCCCGGAGCCCACAGGAGGTGTCGTCGTGATGGAACCAACTACGGCGCCCACGTAGTAGATCGTGCCTGGAACGAGACCGACGAATACTGGGGCCTTCCCGTTGATTCGTACGTCCACAAGGCCGCCCCCTGCCGCCACCACCACACCGACGCAAGGACCCGTCGACGTGTTGCTGTTTGACGCCCCTGACGCCGTGTCCGCGGCCGAGATGTAGACCAGATCTCCCACCGAGAGACCGGACCCGTCCGTGACCCCGATTAGAGTGTCGTAGTCCACACCACCGGGTAGCGTGGCCGGTGCCCAAGCCACACCGTTCCATCCCAAGTACTGCCCCAGTACCGGGGCCGTGGCCAGGACCGTTCGTCCCTGGAGCCATCCGGCGTCCTGAAGGTCGGCCAGCTTCCCGCTCAGCCCGGCCACGCTGATCTCGTCAACGCCGCCGTTCTCGTGGGTGCCGGCGTGAAGCGCCGGAGTCTGGGCTGTAGCGAGAAGGCCACTCATGCCTGTCAAGTCCAGTTCGTCGACGCCCCCCAGCTCGTGGGTAGCCGCGTGAAGCACGGGATTCTGCGCCGTGGCAAGAAGACCAGACATCCCGGTGAGATCGAGCTCGTCGACGCCGCCAAGCTCGTGACTCGGCGCGTGAAGGCCAGGAGTCACACCAGACCCGAGAATCGTGTTGAGGGAAATCAGGATATTCTGGATGTTGTCAGGGGTTGTAGGATCGATGTTGGGGATCGCCGGCCCCGTGTAGTTGACGTTCACTGCATCTACTGGGCCGCCGCCACCTCCCGACACATCTACCCACGGGGTCGCCGGCTGCATGAGGTCGTACATGTACAACGTGTTGCCGGTGAGGTCGACGACGAGCATGCCGTCCTCGACTGTGCCGAGACCGCCCTCGAACGACCGGATGGTGAACGCGGAACTCGTGGCAGAGATCGGCTTCGAGTTCCCGTCCTCCGGTGTATTCGGAGGGTCCTCGTTGAGGACGACCAGATGCAGCGAGGTCCCCGCCCCCGCATCTTGCGCAGCGAACGTGAAGGCATTGAGAGGGATGCCGTCGAGGGTGTTGGTCGTGCAGGCATTGATCTCCGAGACAGCGTTGGCGACCGTGGTCGGAACATCAACGCCGATCAAGATCTTGTTCGGCCCGGCCAGCGTATCGAATGTCAGGAGAACGCCGTTGATCGTGAGGGTGTCACCGGCGATTGGCAGACCAGTGAAGTTGAGGCTGGCTGTCGCCCGAATCCACGTGAGCCGCAAGGCGCCCTGGGGAATGGATGGGGCCCCGTACCCCGTTGGAACACGGTAGAAGTAACCCTCGCGAACCAGGATGCGACCACTGGCGAGGTTCATGACGTCCGTGTCGAGGGACGGAAGAGGGGTGCCAGTGATGCCGTTTCCATCCATGTCGATGGCCCCGGCCATCGTGCCCCCGCTCAGGGAGAGGCAACCGATGTACCCCAAGGCAACCTCTTCGAGAGCATCGTGAACGTCCGTCGAAAGAATGCTGGGACTGGAGTGGGGAATGTCGGCCGAGGTGAGGCTGACCTCTGTGGGGCCCACCGCGCCCGGGGCGATGTTCGGCGTGTCGATGACGCCCACCTCGAGCGTGCCCGATGAAACCACGATGGTGGTTCCGTCCACATTGAGCAGGAACTTCCTGCTGGGGTCCCTTGGGAAAGGCATGCCCGGTCCGAAAATCTCGTCGAGCATACTTCCGTCGATCAGTGCCATGGCTCACCCGTCAGAGATGAAAGTGCGAATGGCTGGGTGCCCGGAAGGCTCCGCTCGGGAACTGTTCGAGCGACTTGATGACGACCTTTCGTCCTCTGAGTTTCTTCCGGTTCTTCCACATCCAATCGCGCTGTTCCCGGTTGAAGCCCGTACCCACAAAGCCTACGGGCGGACCGGTTGGAGTCAAAGAGTAGGAGTAGCGACCGGTGGTGCCTTTCATGGTCCCCGACCCCTCGTACACGGTGTGCACGTAGACCTGGGCATGAGGGCGAAACTTGATCTTGGTGGGGCGATCCGCCTGATGAGTGGGCCAGACCACCACGCCCTCGGATGTCTCGGGATGCTTCCCCGCCAGGATCTTCTGGAAGAGCCGGCGCTGCTGGCCGGCCGTGAACGCCGTATCAGGAACGTGAAAGCCGTGGCCCTTCAGAGCCGTCTCCACCTTCTTGAGGACCTTGTGCTTCTCCGCCCAGGGTGCTGAAGTCATGTCCTTCCCGCCAGGTCCGGAGATGACGTCGAACACGCCCAGGCGGAGCTTGAGGTCCTTGGCGTCGAGCTTGTCGCGACCTTTCTGTGGGCTGGCGTTCAAGATGCCGGCAAGCTCCCGGTTTGGGATGGCCTTCCCCTTCTTGTCCACGGCATAGATCTCGCCGCGGACACGAGCCCCGCGAAGACTCTTGGGCGTCTTCACACGCTCGAGGCCTGCCAGATAAGTGTGGTCCAGGAGGCCTGTCTGTCGTTCGCTCGGACGATAGGAATAGACCTCAGGAGACTCCCGATCCAAGTTCATGGAAACGTGTGCACCGTCGATCTTGGCCATGACCGCCGTCCGAGCCCCATTGCTCACGTAACGCTCGAAGAGCTCAGGCTTGGCTTCCCGGTACTTGGGCTTGCTCTGAGGGACGCCAGGCCGCGTCTGAGGCGTTGGCGTCGTATTGATCAGGAGCCACCGATCCCCGCCCTGATGAACCATCGTGTACTGGCGGGGGTTCTGAGACCGGACGATGGTGAATCGAATCTTCTCCGGGCCGGCCTGGAGGATGCGCGCCGGACCCTGCTCGGCCACCCACACGCCACGACCCTTGGTGCGCCCGTACCGAGACGTTATCTGCCCCTCGAAGGACATGTAGCTGGGGTCGTGGTCCGGCTGGCGAATGGCAAGAACTTTCTCACCAGGAACCTTGGGAATGCCCTTCCTGATGGCCCAGGAGTAGGCCTTGGAACCATCGGACAGACGGAGATCGGTGTGAGAACCGGCCCGGACAGCCTCGTGCCGGTGGTCCACGAACCACCAGGTCTTCGGCGTGCCGAATCTGGCCACACGCGGTATAGCCGCCTTCGAGCCACGCGAAGGAATGCCCGGAGCAAACTCTCTGGGCCTCTTCTGGGCGACGCGCTGGGCGAGTTTGGTGAGCAGTTTCTGTCGAATCGTATCGTGCATTTCTGTCATAAGAATAGTGGCCATGAAGTGTTTGGAAAGGAGTACACCATGGAGCCTATGCCCATCGTCACGCTCACCAACGGAATCCGAATCGGGAACCACTCCTCCCCGCACACCTTCACCTTCGAGGACGGCACCGTCCTCCCCGCGTGCTCCGACGAGCGCGCCCTCGCCCACAAACTCAAGGCCATAGAATCGCGAGCACCATCCCCATGTGGTCGCTGGACTGACATCGAGCTCGACTTCGCCCTCCCCGCCGCCTCCTACGTCTCCATCAGGGAAGACGCCGCCAACACCGACGTGGACGTCATCCTCGTCGCCCTCCCCATGCTCATCTGCCTCCGGGAATCCGACTGGCTCAGCGACGAGAACGTCCGGAGGAAGGTCCGCTGCATCCGCCGCACGGACCGCACCGGGAATGTCATCCACATCGACCGGTTCTGCATCTGACCACCGAGAAGCCCCGTAAAACGGGCTTCTTTTTAGTCATAAGAACATCGAAAGGAGGTCTGACATGTGGACCGACAAAGAGAAACTCGCAGGAAACATCGGCTTTGGCCTGGGTGCGCTCATCGTGGGCACCGTCGTGGGGCTCATCGCCTACGCCGTGGGGAAGGACAAGGGCAAAGGCGAAATCGCCGACGAGGTGAAGGACGTCCTCGAGAAGGAGGGCAAATTCCACGTGGGCGAGGTCAACGTCGTCAACGAGGTGTCCAAGGACAGCGAGGAGGGCAAGGCCCTCAATCGCGACGGATACGTCGTGAAGGTGTTCCTCAAGAGCGACGGGACGGACTTCGTCGAGAAGGGGGGCAAGTTCGCCTGGTCTCCCGACAAGAAGTTCTACAAGACCCTCGCTGAGGCCAAGGGCAACTGACCGAAGGAAGCGCGGCAAGTCCGCGCTTCTTTTTAGTCATAAGAAGGGTGAAAGGAGGTGCTTATGATTAGCATCAGAGTACCGCAGAACCAGGACCGCGTGGCCCTCTTCGAGAAGGCAAAGGCCTTGGCCGCTCGTAACGGAGTGAAACTCACCGGATGTGTAGCATCTGGGGAGTTCTCCGCACCGCAGCACGGCGTGACGGGAACCTACAAGACGCAGGGAGACTTCCTCGAGGTTACCCTCACGAAGAAGCCCTGGTACATCCCGGAGACCCTCGTCAAGAAGCAGCTCTCAAGCTTCTTCTCATGACCATCAGAGGGCGCCGGGGCGTCCTCTTTTTACTGAGGCGCCATGGTCTACATTCGATGGAAACTCCAGAACAACGTGCATCAGTGCGCTGTTCCTCGATGCAAAAACCCGATCGGTCCTACGTACCTTGGACTCGAGATCTGTTACCGATGTTTCGAGCGCCACTGCGACAAGCCATTTCTCCAGCGATACACGAAGGGTACCTTTTCGAAGGCCTACGTGTCTGGGAAGTACTACCGTGGCGGCGCACTACTCGTGGGGACCAGTGAGATGGGAGTCATAAAACTGGGAGACCGGGTAAAAATGGACCCCGAAAACAGCGGGGCCTACAGCCAGTTCCTCAAGAAAGGCGATGGGAAAGTAATCGGGATCCACCCCATGGGGCAGCAGAATCTCGATAAGACCGTGAAGCGATGGCCGCTCGACAAGGTCGGGCACCTGACCATCCAGTGTGACAACGGTCTCGTGATCATCATCGGCCCGAGCCGGCTGGCCGAGATCAACGGGTTCAAGAGACCCAGCGAAGAAGAGATTCACAGGAGGAGGATGGCACAGATCGCGAGTGCGTCGAAGAGGCGGTCGGCACGTAGGAGACCGAAAAAACCAGAGAAGCCCAAGACCCTGACGACGAAGCTCCGCAGACTCCCAAAGCCTGTCAAGAAGGCGGCAGCGAAGCGGAGGAACCTTCTGGACGATCTCTGGGGATGACCTTGACCGCTCCGGTTCCAGGCTCGATGACGATCGCCTCCAGGCCGTCTTCCGGCCGCGGCCACGGAATCGGATGGCCGTCCCACGCCTGCGCACAGGTGACAGCGACGAAAGATCCGACGCGTCGAATCTTGAGCAGACCGCCCGTCTTTTCGTAAATCTCTCCGATGTGCAGGAGATCTCCGGGCTTCGCTCTACCGAGCGCGCCAGGGGTGTGCGCCCACTCGCTCATGGATACGCGAGATACGGATTCAAAGGGCGGATTCATCATGGTCATACACAGTATAGCCAAAAGGAGGTTCACGTGAAGTGTGACAGGTGCGGAAGCGAACGCGTCATGTCCATCAGTACCAAGTGCAGCGATCGGTTCACGGCCCAGTACGGGTCGTTCGACTACGACGGCTACGCAATCGAGGGCATCGGAATCGACGACGGCGAGGACTACGTCGCCTTCGACTTCTGCCTGGAGTGCGGGCAGATTCAAGGAACCTGGCCGAAGCCCGAGCCGAAGGTGGATTGGAAGGAGGCGTGACCTACACGGCGCGAGTCACGTCCTGGGCCAGCTTCCTCTTGATCGCGTAGATTCGGTCCGTTGGGATCCCGGTCTTCCGGGACATCTCCGCAACGGACCGGATCTTTCTTTTACCGTGAGCGCCGAGCGAGTAGTCGAAGACGAGTTTCTCCTCCGGCGTCATCTTGAAGTAGAGGAACTCGAAGGTCTCGTCCATGCGGCTGTAGTAGGAGATCGGATCGGAGAACCCTCGCTCTTCAGACTCGGCCATGGACAGTGCACCACGGGAGAGAGCCGTGTCCATCATCTCGACCTGCTGCTGGCTCCAGCCCAGGTGATCTGCCATCTCGGAGTGTGTGGGCTCCCGATCTTTCTGCGCTTCGAGAAGCGACTTTGCGTTCTGGAATCGACGGATCTCCAGGGCCCTGTGCTCAGGGACGCGCGCCACATTCTTGTGCGTTGTCACGTAGCGGTAGAGACCGCGCATCTGGGTTTCCATGAACGTCTTGAAAAGGACGCCAGCGTTGGGGTCGTACTTGTCCGCAGCCAAAAGCAGAAGCTTCATGGCCTCGCCCTGGATGGCGGCGACGGGGACCGGCGCCCTCGTCCAGCGGCGGATGAGCTTCTCGATGTTGGGCTTGTACTTCATGAGAAGCTGATTGCGGGCAAGGAAGTCGCCCTGCTTGGCCCGAAGGATTAGAGGTAGATCAGGTTCAACGGCCATCGAATCCCCTCGCCCCGAAGTGCTTCTTGGAGTATCTCTCGACCAAGCGCTGCCGGTACTCCCTCGTGAGCGCCGGATCGCGCGCCGTCTCCTTCAGTTGTGTGATCGCGATGTCGGAAGTCGAGCCGGGCTTGGGGAACAGCTCCCACTCGTCCACGATGGTGCTGAAGATCGTGTTGTCGAACTTGAAGCCCTGGATGTCCCCCTTGGACTTGCCGTGCTGCGCATTGGCCGCGGGCACCATCTTGTAGAAGACGATGGGCGACGGTTGGGAAGACACCACCGTCGCAAGCTCCAGGCCGTTCTGACCCAGGAAAGTCTCCATCGTCGTGATGTCCCGATGCTGGATGCGTTGGGCCATGTACCAGTGCGCCCCAGGAGACATCTCGTCTTCCTCACTGAGCCGCTCCCACAGAGCCTTCTCACCGACGGATCGCGACGTCGGAATGAGGCCGTCGTACTCGAGGAAGGGGTAGAGCCGGTCGAGCGCCTGGATGAACCGAACGTACTCGTGATAGGCCTCGGCCTCGCCGAGTTCGTCAGCATGGGGGTTCGCCGTCTCACCGAACACGGAGTAGAAGGGCTGACACCCAAGGAGCCCCTGGTAGATGGTGTCGATGGTGTTGATACGGAGGAAAGCCTGATTGAACCACGAAGGCGGGTTGAAGAACCCCGTGAGCCGAGCGATCTCCTGCCGGGTCGTGGGATCGCTGTAGTTCACCTTCTGAGCCACCTCAGCGGCCTTTAGACGATTCACAGGGTCGATGTCGGGAGGAAGGCCCTCCTCCTTCGCCTTGTCGAGCTGCTTGATCTGAAAGTTGACATAGTCCTGGATGTCCTGCGTCAGGCGTGTTGCCTGATAGATCACGTCGGGGAAGTTATCGGTAGCGTTGTACGTGGCCGACCGGGAATATCCCTGCGGAAACATTGGCAGATGCGTGGCCGCATGCTCAAGCAGACCGCCAGACTCGACCTCCTCAAGGCTCAGTCCAGAGAAGTAAGGTGGTAGATTCGGGCGCGCCTCCACATACCGTTGTGCCACCTCGGGTCTCGTGCTGTAGATGGACTTCGCCACCAGCATCCCGTACTTGTTGAGGGTGCTCACGCCCTCGCCAAACTGCTGACCCGCACTCCCGCCATACCGCGCCGCATCGTAGTTTTCGGTCTTGAGGATCTTGTTCAGGGCGTCCTTGATCTTGGTGAGCGCCTGCCCCACCTCCGATGAAAGGGCGGCCAGGGATTCCTTGGCCCCGGAGAACGCCAAGTAGACCGACTCTTGCCCGCGTCTGTCGGCGTCGAGGCTCTCCTGACGCTCACCCCCAGGAGCCTGGTAGGGCGTATGCCGAACGTGGCTCAGCGAGACGCTCGTGGATTCGACATTCGAGGCTACATCCCACGTGAAGGCTACCTGCTCGACGAACCCGAGGTACACCGAGTCTCTGTCGAAGATAGCCGCACTGAAGCCCGGCACGCACCACTGGTGGCCCTTGACAGTGACCTGAGCATCGCGCTTGGCGTTTTCCATCAGAAACCGGTACATGGCCAGTTCCGTCATGAAATGCTCGTAGTCGGACCGAAGCTCGCCTTCCGTCTTCATGAAGTTCGCAGCTCTTCGCGCAGCCTCCCTGACCTCACTGGCTTTGGAAATTGCAGAGAAAAGCTCCATGTTGTGATAGGTATTCGAGCAGATGATGCCCTTCTCGATCTCACTATCCGTCATCACGGATAGAAGATTGATCCCTCCACGATTTGTTCCCGTACTGACCGGCGAGATGTACGGGGACAGAAGGTCATACTTTGGCTCTCCACCCTCGGAGCCGGCCGCTCGGAGTCCCTCGAACGCAGCCACATTCGCCGAATAGAAATCACTCGCCTGTGCCTTCTGCTGTTGCGGAGCAGAGAGGTTCCTCAAGAGCCACGGCGGAGCGAAATAAGCGACACCACCGTTCGTGAAATATGGCTCCGTGATCACGAAACGCGTCGGCTCGCGATCGAACATTCGGCCGTATGAGATGGAATCATTATCGTCAGGGAAGAAGAAATTGCACGGTGGTGGCATCGCGAAGTAGAGCTCCGGCAGAAAGAGGTAGTCGTTCCTGTAGAAGTCTCTGATGAAGTTGAGAACCTCGCGCCCCTGCCCGTTCCTGTGCGTCAAGTTAGGCGGGAGCTTGACGACCTCCGGCTTGCTGGGCTGCCCCGGGACTTGGGCGAGCCTTCCGTTCGCGGAGTCCGCGCACATGATCGGGGCGTTTGGCGGTGTGTAGGGTCCAGGAAGGTGGTACCAGGAGTAAAATGCGCTACTGCAAAAATGGGTGATCATGTCGAGGACAGAAGCCTGTGAGTCGATCTTGCCCTGTGATTCCTGAAAGACCTGGTTACTTAGGGTGAACCGCATGAATCGCTTCATCGTCAGGTCCGGGACGCTCGCGATCTTGTTGATGAGCCTCGACCGCACTGTCTGGAGTCGGAGTGCTCCGTTGAACGAACACGCGAACGCGGTCATGGCCAACATGCGCTCGGCGAAGTCGGGCTCCGTAGCCGCTCGATAGAACTTTCTCTCCTCGGAAAGCGCTTTCGATTGGCCGTCGAGAAAGTTCGTAGCGAGTGCGCTGATAGACAGAATATCCGCGCCGCCGATCCCCGCCTCCACTACCATCTCAGGGAAGGCGATGCCCCCTGTAATGAGAGGCGTCGTGAAGGAGCTCCCCACGGAAGCCTGGAACATGCTCGACCGTTGTAGAATCCTGAACTCCCCACCGACCTGAAGGCTCATCTGCCGGGCAGACGGAGATTTGGTCTGGCCCACGCCGATAAGCTCGCCTTCGAAAAGAAGCCGATAGTTCTTCAGAACGTCATCAGGATCTCCGGAACCGGCAACCGGTTCGAAGTCGATCTCGTCGTCCCCTTCATCCGGGTAGCCGGGAGGTCCATGGCCGTATCGGTCGAAGAAGAAGACGTGGACCTTTGAGTTGGGGCGAAAATCGTGGACGAGGGCATCCGGCTCCACGTTGATGGACCCTTGGCCGTAGCTGTTTCTTCCGAAAGAGAGACTGCCGCCGAGATGCGGGATCTCCACACCGCTGATGAACACTCGGTACTTGCTGAGAAGTCTCGCGTCTCTGGGCATTACGGTTTCACCACAATATCGTCCGTGAGGAGGAGGGAGTCTGTCGTCTTCCTGAGCTCCTCTTGAATACGCGCCTCAACGTCATTGTCGATGGGGGGCGGCGGACCCTCTACCTGTTTAACCAGACCAAGTTTAACGGCGGACTCCCAGGAGATGAACAGATTGTTGGGGTTCCCCGTCATCTTCTCCTTTGATTGAAGCGCCTCCACCCAGAACCCAAACGTGACAGTCCACATCACAGGAGTATCGGCTGCGTGTACGATCACCTTGTTCGTCATGGCCCCCCAAAGCCGGAACTTGTCCATGTCCAGTTCTATGATTAGACGTCGTTTGGCGGCCTGGGAGATCCTGAACACCGTCTCGTAGTAGTAGTTAAACCGGGTGAGACCGTTGGCCAGGAGATCCCGCTCAGGAACCCCCGTGCCGGCTGGAACGTCGTATACGAAACCCTGGAAAGAGTACTGCCGAAATTCACGATCGAAGAAGTAAGACTTACCGCTGTCGTGGGAGGACGGAAAAATCTGGACGCGCTCCCTGTCGATCTTCGTCGTTTCCTGAAAAACGAAATCGGCGTAGAACGCGAGAGGCTCACCAATCATGGTTTGTGGTACGTTCTGGGAATTGAGTTCCCAGACATTGATAATCGCCCACTGGTAGCCGTCAGGACGATCGCCTTTGGTCAGGTCGAGACCCGCCAGATACTGCGATCTGGAGGGGAGATCTCTCAGGACTGCTGGGTCGATATTGTTAGCCACCGTCCACGGCCTCCGGAACGAGCGGGACGAGCTGCTCCACGGACGTGGTGCCCTCAGCGATCACATGCATGCTGAAGGCGAACTGAGCCCGATTGGGTTGCTGACTCGACTCCGTAAGGTTTGTGTGAAGGAGGTAGCCTCGGCGAATCTGGTCCCTGTAGTAGAGTTCAGCGAAGGCGTTATTCTGGACGCACTTCGATCCGCGGAGAAATCGGTCGTACACGTCCATCCACTGCGCCTTGGCACTTCCATCGATGCTGTCATCCACGAGGTGGCCGCCGTAAGAATACATCTTCGGGTTACGACCTCCGCAGAAAAGCTTGACCTGCCCGAAGGTATAGGTTGGCCCGATCTTCTCTTCGTCCGACTCCGTGACCTGTTGGAGGATGAAATGGTCCGTGGCGAAAAGGACATCGCCCCCTGAAGCAAGAGACGCCTGTCGAGTGAAAACCGTCTCGAGAATACCGAGCCTGCGAAACGCGTTGAGCGTAGCGTCCGGATTGAGGTCGATCTTCCTGACCACTATGACAGACGGATCGAGAACGGAATCCCCCTGGAACTCTCCGAGACGTCTGTGACGCTGGAGAATCTGCATGTCCCTCTCGGAAATATCCTGCGTAGCAAGAGCGCGACCCACGATAGGTACGCGCTCCCGAATCTCCTCAATCTTTCTGGTGACCCCGTTCGTAGCCGCAACCACAGCAGATCCAGCCGCCGCTGCCGCAGAAAAGATCCCCGAGAAAGGGCTGCTCGATTTGGTGATCCGGTTTCCCATCAGAAGCCCAACCATTTTGCCACACCCGCCGTTTCCGCCTTGTTAGTGACCTGAACGTAGAGAGGCATCGTATCCGTGTCGCCTCGCTTTGTCTCATTGATCAATCGCTGGCTCTTCTCAATGGCAGATGTGAGCGTCCTCGCCATGAGTGCCTGCTTCTCGCTGTCGCGCATTCCCTGGAACAGTTCCCGCATCCGCTCCATCGGCGCGTTACCGAGGAACTCCTGGAAGGATCGTCCACCGAGACGCTTCATCCCCTCTTCAGATGAGGCATATTCCTTGAAAAAGGCGCGCATGTTCTGCTGTCCGATGATCTTCGTCATGGACACGAACTGCTCTTCGGTTTCGACTCCTTCCCCACTCAACGCCTGAATTGCCTGTGTGACATATTGCAGACGACTATCACTCTGCAAGGCCTTGAATTTCTTTTTGTCCTGGACGTCGAGGTCGAGGAGCTGGCCGACACCTTTCGAGTAATCTTCACTGACTTCCAAACCCGCACGTCGAAGCACATCGAATACGCCGGCCCCCTGACGCCGGGCCCGAGCCCACTCGTCTCGAGCCATGCCTGCTTGCCTGATAGACTCGACGGTGAATCTCTCCCCTGTTCGGCTCAACTGGGCCTGCCAGTTCTCACGGATCTGCTGATCGATGTCCTCGGAAAGATTTTCACTACGACGATCGTGCCACCCGCTCAGGTTGAGGATGGCAGACTGAAGATCCTCCTCGTTCGTGATCCCGTTCTCGCGGATAAAGTTGTTGAGATCGTGCACGGTCATGGACATCTGTTCAGTCTGCATCTCCATCTTGCCACCACCAAGGTGCACAAGCCGCTGTCTCTCAAACTTACGAACGTCTCCGGCTCGTCCGCTTATACGGATGAACGGATCCTTACCCATACGCAGCCTGGTCTCCCCGAGACCAAGACCCTTCCCTTCCCTCAGACGAAACTCGCTTACCTCCCCAAAGATAGCCTGGTTGATGACGTCATTCGCAACCCCTTCTTTTTCGAGCTGACGGGCCAAATTCCTCGCTTTCCGAACCCCCTCTTTCGGACTCCTCGCAAGAGCTTTGCCAATGGTGCCGCTGGCCGACTCGAGCTCTGCTGCGAGAACGCCTGCCTTCTCAGTGGCCAGAACCTCTCGGGTAATGCGAGACCGGCCGGCCGCGTCAGCCGACGACCACCGCCTGCTGAGATCCGTATCGTTTTGGATCGTGTACATCGTGTAAGCCAACGTCTCAGCCGACTCACCCGTTTCCAACATGAGCCCGGTGAGTTCGTTGCTCATCTTGCGGATGTCCTCTTCGCTCCGAGTCCGACCCGCCTCACCGCCGTTGAACACGTCGCTGAGCTGAACCGAGAGTTCCTCCCTCTGGACCTCCATCTCTTCGTACCTGGTTCGCGCCTGGGCCAATCCCTGCGGCGTTCTCACGTTGTAGCCCATCTGTATGCCGAACTGACGGATCATCTGGGCCCGTCGCTGCTCTTCGTTCTGAGAAATGAAAAGCTCCCCCATCTGCTGCGCCCGCTGGAAGGCAATCGCCGGCGCCTGCACGGTCACACGACGAACGGCGTTCGGGTCAAGCTGAGCTTGGAGCAGCGCAAACGGATTCCTGGCAATGGTCGCGCCAATAGCCGCCTGCGTCTCCATGTATCCGGCTCCCCCCATCATCCCGGCGTACGCTCCCGGATTCTGACCAGCGAGAAGGAGTGCTTGGTTGAAGTTCCCTCCCTGAACGAGACCGGCCTGCTGCTGGAGACGCGAGGCTATCATCCGCGCCATGGCCTGAGGATCGAGTCCTCCTCCCTCGCGAAGGAGCGTCTCGGCCGAGATCACACCACTACGCCGCAACTCGGCCACACGATTGGCCTGCTCCATGGCTTCCGTGCCGAACGCCATCCCACCCATGTACATGGATCGGCCCATCTGAGTGAATTGCATCCGCATCTCGGCGACCTGTCGCTGACTGAACGGTCCCTGCATGGAGAGCTTGCGGTTCTCCTGCTGGAAGGTCTTGACACCTTCCCCGGTCACCTGCATGACGTTCTTGAGACGGCCGAAGAACTCCTGGATCTCCTTCTCCGACATCTGCATCTCGCGAGCCATGGCTGCGGCTGTGTCACGAATGTCTGAGATCTCGCGGCCCATGGCGGTCATGCCGCCACGTCCGCCGGCGGCGTAGTTCTGGATCCGGGTGACGTCGACGGCGCCCGCTGCCGTCCTGGTGAGCGCATTCATCTGTTCGACACCGTACCCGTACTGCGCCTGAAGATCACCCGCGCGCCGCTGGAGGACCTGCATGGCCCCTCGACCAGGTCCCTCCGTAAAGAAGTCACGACGAACGCCATAGCCCTCAGCAGCAGCGTAATCCCCACCACGCAGGAAGCCGAGACGGTTCTGGAGGGTCCTCTCCGTCTCCATCTCGGTCATCCATCTGGCCTCGACGCCAGTGCGGCGCATCATGTAAGAGCTCAACCCCAATGTGGCCTGGTGGAGCGTTCCGTGGACGGCACCCCGGACGCCCTGCGTCCATCTTCGGCCGAGCTCCTCCCGAGCCATCTCCCTGCGAGTGGATCTCTCCATCCCGAAGGCCATACCGGCGTGTGGGAAGATACCCGTCGGAGCGTAGGCCGTGGCCAGCATCCCTGTGAGACTCATCCCAGGGGCACCGCCTCCCTGATACCGGGCACCCTCGATGATGTCGCCGAACTGACGTGCGCCGGGAGAGGCGAAAGCGGCTGTCGCTGCCGGGAGTGCCGCGATACCCCCCATGGCCGCCCCCGCAGACTGCTGAAGGCTGGCGCCGAAACCGCCGGCGAACGCCCCCATTCTTCCCGTCGCGTAGGACATGACGCCGGGCTGGGCTCCGCCGATTCCACCAGTGAACGCTTGGGCGGGTTGGGAGAGCTGCATGGCAGCCTGGGCCCGGGTCTGCTGGACGAACATGTCGGCCAT
>Ga0180437_10001062_pt1 | contig 48444 bp, 66 predicted proteins | sample SS_ome_4_FD_132410 | JGI IMG/M metagenome (GOLD analysis project Ga0180437, IMG submission 132410) | Hypersaline lake sediment archaeal communities from the Salton Sea, California, USA - SS_3_D_1 metaG | ecosystem: Environmental > Aquatic > Non-marine Saline and Alkaline > Hypersaline >... | reverse complement strand
CTTCGACAATTAGGCCCGATTTAAACGCCGTTAGCGATACAGTACCTTTCGTTATAAGAAACCAACCAACGGAACGCATCGCTATTGCGAAGCGATACTTCATTATATCCGGCTTTAATCTCTGCCTTATGCCTTGCCCAAACAGCCTGATATAGATTGTCATAGTTTCCTAAGTTATGATCGCGACCCCTAATGCATATGTGAGCGCGCCAATTTCCCCGATCTTTTTCCCAACATACACCCATGATACCGGAACTAGAACGCGAAGTCGCGCCGCGATTATGTGAGTTTTGAGTAGCAGAAACAACGTGAAGATTAGCAATCCGGTTATCGCATCGAACCCGGTTTTTATGATCAATCTGCTTGCCTTTAATCGGCCATTGTCGATGAACATAATACCACGCTAAACGATGCGCTAGAAAACTATCACCATTGATACTTATCGTTATATACCCTTGCGCGTTGACCGACCCGGCCATTGACCCGGCCGCCATATGGCCCCGGCCTTTTATCCAGGTAAATTGGCCGGTGTATGGGTTATATGATAAAAGGCTAATAAGCCGCGCCCACGAAAGACGGCTTTCTTTGTCCATAATAAACGACAATAATTTGCTATCCTCTAAGATCAACGCTGTTAGCATATTCCGCCTTTCTTTGTTTTCACGACATATGGAACGCCCGGCATAAGAACGGCGTTAGAATCGCCTTTTTTGATCCAATCCGGCCGCCTTTTTCGCACTTCCTTGATAATCCCCCGAAGGCGTTCCACTGATAGCGCTATTTTGTCAATATCATCCGTCAATATTGGAATCATAATCAGGGAGTCGTCAAAACCGGCGTTTTTACCCGACCAACCATAACTAGAAATTTTACTTAACCGCTTTGTAAGATTAGCGGCCGCTTCGATAGCATCGTCGAAGACTATCCGGTCCTTTTTTCGAATCATTATTTCCCTTTCCTAAATTTTAATTGTTGTTGAACAGCATTCGCCCATAGCTTCCGAAGATCCGTTTCCCTGAAGTATCGATCGACGCCGCCGGATAACCATTTGACCCGCGCCGGTTGTAATCGATTTTGATACTTATCATAGGTTTGCAATTTCCTAAGTTTTTGACCTTTACGCTTATAAAGCGATAACCGGGATCCGCCGCGGCTTTTTATGATAAATGGTTTTCGGTATCGCTTCCGGCGAAGAATACTCAAGGCGACGATTGTTCGATGCTGTTCGTCGGTCGCGTTTCGAACGTTGATATCATCGGGAACCGTCAGAAAATCTTTCCCCGGCATAAACCGCGCCGATGGGATAACCGCTTTCATTTCGTCGCCGCGGCGGCCTTCTAAAGTCGCAATTCGGGCGCGTTCGGTTCGTTGGCCGGTTTCTTGTTCAACCCAGCCGGAAAAACCGCGCTTTTCGAGAGATCCCATAATTGCGCGTTGACTTCGAACCGGTTCCCGGCCGTTCGCCTTGACGACATTCATTTGTCGTTTAATAAAGCCTTCCCGGCGAACCGTCATTTTAGATTTAATTATCGCAAGGGAGTTTAGGCGCGAACCGAACGCTTCGGAATTAAGAACATTAGCCGAAGCATACCGAAATTGTTTAGGCGCGTTTTTATAAAATCGCTTCAATTTCTTTAAATCTTTTGTTGTTAACTCGAACATCGCTTCAGCCATGGCAACGACCTTTCTTAAAAATGCCTTTTGCTTTCATTTTACGTTTCGGCCTGAAATAAAAGCCGTCTAAAACTTGAGACTGAAAAACCCGATCCCGACGAACAAATTTTTTATCGAAATACGGTCCTTCGGGAACCGGTTCGTCGTTTAATAAATCGTCGATATCGGTATCGCTAATATAACAAACCGAAACGCGGGAAAAATTTTCAAATTGCGAAATCGCCGTCGGCGAAGACGAATCGACAAGAACCCATGTTCCGGTAGTCACATAACCGCAATTCGGGCAACGTTCCGTATCGGTCGTCGCTATCATAGAACCCCTAAAACGTATGAATACCGATCGATTTTAAATCCGTTTTCGACCCGGCGTAATCTTCGGCAATCTTAAAAAAATGCTCGTAAATATGCAAGCCTTTTGAAACCGCTATGATATGCCCGTCTTCTAAAAGCGGTTTGTTTTGTATCCAAATTGTTGAATTAAGATAATCTAAACAAGTTTCTTTCAACATTTGAAGGCCGCCCAAATTTTGCGGCAATCCGGCGATCAAATCCCATGAACGAAAATAAACAACGAAGTGAAGTTTCCCATATCTAACCCGCATATCAATCAAACGTAAACAAGGCGGCTTCGCAAAATCAAGGCCCGGCGATTCGCCGATTGAAATAGTCGCCTGATTACAACCGCCGTCGCCGTTGGCTAAAAGATCGCAACATTTTTGCCAACGCGGCGCGATCCAAGTCGCATATTTATATTCGTTGGCGGCCGCTTCTTTTTCATCTTCAAAATCGGGATTCATAAGGTAATCATGAAAATATTTCTGAATCGCCTTTTCCGACGTTGGAACGATATCCCCGGATTGGCAAGCAAGCGGCCGAATGCCCGGTTGGTAAATATTAATAATCGCCATATCAAGTTCCCGGCGAAGTTGACCTTCAAATTCGCCTTTATCAACTAGATATTCATGGCCAGTATGGACGCAAGCATAAATAGCACGAAACCATGCTTCAGGAATTGTCATCGCTTTAATCAATGTTTCTTTCACTTTTTAAACCCCCTTTAAAAAGTCTTATTCTAAAAAAGACCTAATCGATATCGACAACAACGCCCGACGGTTTCGGCGGTGTTCGCGGAACCTTTCGTTCGGAACGCGGCGACTTCGGTTCCGGCGGAAGCAAATCGTCGGTTATTCCCAAATAACCAACCGCGTCGACAAGATTGTCGCGTTTCCGTTGATGACATTCGCGCGCCATTTTGAAATCGGCAAGCATGAACGTTACGTCGGCCGCGTCCAAGTCGGCATTTATTTTTAACCGTTGCCGAAGATACTGATTCCATCGGGCGGCGATATCCGGGAAGGCGTCTTCCGGGTTTCCATACTGATCTTGACGTTCGCCATTTATAACCCGCTTTGCATCATTGAAAAGACATTCCCCGCGATCAAGTCGTTTCCCACGTTCCATAATCTAAAATCCTTTCCCCTTTTAAAGTTTTATTTGAACCCGGTTTCCCCAACCGCGGATAAAAATTTCCTGCGACCGATCCTTTTCCGCGATCGCGATATACCGGGCGACCCGATAAGCATTATACCAGAAAATGAAAATCCGATCCGCTTCTTTATCGTCGCGCGACGTCAAATAATATCTTTTAATCGCCGCGACTGTAATCGGCCCGATTTTTCCGTCGACTTTTATATCGGGATAATAACGCCCGTTGTTGTTTAAAATGTTAAGCGTTCTTTGAAGCAACCGCCCAGCCCACGCGACACCCATATTAACCGCCGAATCAAAAACCGCGTTCGCGATATCTTGCCTATACAGAAAATCGCCGGAAACCTTTTCCCAATAATTATCTTTGTAAAATTCCTGAACCGATTTTTCCATCGAAGCATTAGCCCGAAGCGAATCCGGGAACCCCGGCATTTTCTTTGCCATATCAATAACGATCCAGCCTTCCCATTTCGGATGAAACTTTCGAGCGATCCCCTTGTAAGTTTCGCCGCCGCGGTCGGACGGATGGATCGAATATCCGCCTTCCGCCAATTCCGTTCGCCCATACGCTTTTTTAAAATCAGTCATGTTCATAAAATCCTTTCTTATCGAATGAAGATACAAAAAACGCCGCCCAAAAAAGCGACGACCACACAATACCAAAAAATTACCGCGACAACATTAACGCGTCGAATCTCTTGTTCCGTTGTCAACGGTTCGCGCCGATCCATTCTTTTCATTCGTCCCCCTTTCTTAGATAAAGTCGTCCATTGAAAAATATTTAACCTTTGGCCGCCATATTTCCCGGCGGCCTTCCTTGACTTTTCTCCAGGCCCAAAGCTGAAGTTTCGTTCCCGGCGTTAACAACCAATCGACGCAAGCCGAAGATTTATTCCCGGTCATTTCTTTTAGATGACTTGAATATCCCGACGGCCCGGTCGACTGTATCCCCAAAACCCCTGAAGGCGTTAACACGATAATGTCGATTATTCCGAAAAGATCCCGGCGCTTTTTTGCGCGCGGGATCCATTGTTCGACTTTATCAACCGGGAAACCCATTCCCCGGAAATGCTGAAGCGTTTTCGAAGTGTAGTTCGGCCGCTTCTTATTTTTCGCTAGTTCAACCATTGGTTTCCTTTCTTCTTAACGGGCGCTTTTCTTTAGCGCCCGTTAAAATGGTTTATAAATATTGGGAAAGGTCAACGCCTTTCCCATATATTTATATATACCCCCATTGACCTTTGACCTTTAAAAAAATTTCGTTTAAAATTAGGCACTTATTAAAGGTCAATGGCGATATTGACCTTATTGACCTTTGACCTTTGTTTTCCCTTTAAAATCAAGCACTTATTAAAGGTCAATTTAAAGGTCAATGAATATTGACCTTTGACCTTACCTTAACGCCGCCCGTTAAGGTCAATAAAATTAACCTTTAACCTTTTCATTGACCTTTAAACATTATCGTTTATTTTCGTTCTTAATATGTAGGTTGTGAAATTCTTAGGATTCGTTTTAGCCGGTTTAGCTAATACATGATATTGTTTATTTTCTAGGATAAAATCTTTTTCAAATATCTTATTTAGATATTTTAGGATCATCCCGGAACTTTTATCAACGAAGTTATTTTCGGTCGCCATACGCTTTAATTCGGTAAAAGAATATTCTTTATCGTCATCGATCGCGTTATGAATTTGACAAAGAAGTTCGTTTTCCGGCGGCCGGGTTTCAACTTCGGAAAGCGTTTCTTTAAAGAATGCCTGGACGGTTTGAGTATGGGATTCTTGCAATTTGACCGACCCTTTTCCATACCATTGATTCGACGAAGATTCTTCGCCTAAATTCATCTTTGCGCTGTTTAAACTGATATGCCAACGACGGCGATCCGCGCCGCCCGGAATATTATATTTATCCGGCCCCGCTTCCTTTTCCGACATATAATCCAGAGTATGAGCAATCCGGCAAGCCGCGCCCAGCGCCGACGCGCCACGCGCTGAATCAAGTTCCCCCCGGCCCGAATCGGATGACTTTTTCCGCGCGTGATGAACCAACGAAACCGCGGCGTAAGTTTCTTCGGCGATATACCGGAAAACTTCGGCGACGGCGTAAATATGCATATTGTCATTTTCATTTAAATTATGGGATCCGATAAAAGGATCGATTATTAACAGCCGCGCTTTTAATTTCTTTAATATGTAAATTGTTTCGTTAACGGTTTGATCGTTGATCGTCGCCGTTTGTCCGGTTAGATCCCCACAAAATATTTTTTCCCGGTTACGCGCGGAAAAATGATAAATGTTATGACATTTCGTTTTATCAATACCATGATAAATAAAAGCCGCGGCTAACCGGCGTTCAATTTCAACTTCAGGATCTTCCATATTAAAAAGTATAACCGGTCCCGTTTCGATAACTTCATTAAAGGTTAAGTTTCGCCCGGTCGCAACGGCCAACGCTTCGAGAATTGAAAAGGAAGATTTTCCGACGCCGCCGGGCGCGATCGTCGCCGTAACAAAACCCGGCGCGAAACGATTCTGAAGTAAGAATTCACGTTGGGGAATGGTGGAGAAATCTTTTTGATTAATACATTTCAACCCGGCCGCGATCGATCCCGCCTTCCCCCAGCCGTAAAGCCGGTCAAGTTCGTCTTCCGTCATATTGGTAAAATCAACTTTCGGCGGCGGAACGATTATCGCGGGCGCGCCGAACATCGCTTCCGGCGTTTTGGATCCGGGCGCGCTATGTTTTGACTTCGCGCCGGAATTGCAAATTATCTGAAGTTCCCGATCCTTGACCGGCGGATAAACGCGTTCGAGATTCCAAAGGGATAGAAGTTCCAACGTTTTGCCCTCTGAAAGCCCGAAATCCTTCATTTGGCAAGCCATATTGAAAAGGCTGTTATTCCTGGATCCTTTTTGAATCGGCGGTTGATTTTTTAACCATTCCGTTACTCTAGTAACGTTATGCGGTTCGTCGAAAGTAAAGCCTTCAGGCGTCGGAAGCTGTTGAACTTCTTTTCGTTCGGTGAAGACTTTCGGCATCCATTCAGGTATAGCGCCCAACGGACCATCTTCGACAAGTTCGTATCGCTTCCATTCGCCGGTTACTTCGTCTTTTGCGATTGATCCGGGAATCAAGACGTATCCGCCAAGGGAACGCGAATCCAGGCCGGGAAGTTCATCGGCTTTCGTTAAGCCTAATCCTTCATAATGATAATGATACCCGTCGCCATTTGGCGTTCTAACCTTGTAATTGGTATCCGCGGATTTTGTATATTTGGCTAATTCCGCGAATCCGTTGTTCCCATGCTTCATATCGACGTCAAGAACGAACTTGTTACTTCGGCCGCAATCAAGCGCCCAATTGCAACCGGGATACTTTGCGGCGTATTCGTGAATTTTATCAGGATCAATTGTCGCTAATTTATCTTTTCCCCAATCAAACCCGGCGAAAGGCTTTTTATTCAAGCCGACCGGGAAAACATACCAACCTTTTGACGCATAATGAAGCGCCATTTTCAACGCGGGATTCGTTTCCATTTATCACCTGTTAACCGAAGTAATCGTTATCGGTAATTGTTGCTTCCATGAAGGCATAACGGGAAATATAAATTCCCATTGATCGGGCGGCGGCTTCGAGTTTTAACGCGGAAGGTAAAGAAGCGTTGCGCTTCTTAGATAGGACTTGTCCAATAAAAGCCCGGCTGTAACCGGCGCGGCGCGCAAGTTCTGACTTTTCGCCGCGTTTCCATTTCTCGTTTAACATCGGGTTAACTCCTTTCGTTTTTTATATCCGTCATGTTTACATGAAAATACGGATAGATGTCAAGCGGATTTTAAAAAAAAGATTTTAGCCAATGTTTATAGGCGTTCCGCGGTTTTTCCTGGACCCCGGCGAAAAAGAACTTGACAAAACTTTACAAAAGGTTTACAACTGTTCGCATTTAATTCTAAAGAAAGGAGCCTGAATGGCCGATGATACTGTTAGAATTTGGGGAAGAATCCTTATGAAGACAAAACGAAGCGTAAAACTAAAGAATACACGAACCGACGCGGAACGCTGGATCCCGTTATATGTTATCGAAGACGCCTATCCGCCCGCGAAGGCGTCGTTCGATGCGTCCTTCGATATACAAAAATGGTATGTTGAAAGCGTTTCGTTCCCGTTAAAGCGGTTCAAATAGGCGGCCCGCGCCTTGCAAGATATAGGCCAAAAATAGGTAAAAAAAAATTAAAAAAAAGTCGGAAAAAAGCTAAAGTTTTTTTTAAAAAAATCCGATAAAACACTTGACAGGTTAAACAGATTTGTGTATTATGTATTTAACAGGTTAGGAAAGCAGTTCAAATCAACGGCCGAAAAGGCCAAAGAAAGGAGCAAAGAAATGGAAAAGAAAACCGGAAGCAAACCCCTAGCACTTATCACCCGGCGGAAAGATGTCGTCAAGTTTTTTAAGACGATCGACGCGACCGCGTTGAAGGACGTCGCCGCCATGATAGCCCCCGTCGTAACGGTTCAGTATTACGCCGAAACCGCGGAAGTCACCTTGACCGACGCCCATAACTTCAAATGGCAATTCCCGGCCAACATGATTTCGAACGTCTTGAAAGAAATCGATCCTTTCCTTAATCGCGATTAACCAACCTTCAAAGGCGCGCCTTCGGGCGCGCCATGGGAGAAACTAACCATGGAAGAAAAATTGAAAATCGGAAAAGATGTCGCCCGCGAACGAGAAAGACTAATTGAAGCGGAAATCGAATATTTGGTTCAAGACGTTGAAAACATCGGCAAAAAGGATTTTTTAGCGCCCGCGATTTGTTCACATCTTCGGCATTACTTGAACGTACCGGATAAAGATATCCGCGCGGCCGTTGATAAGTTCTTCGCGGATAAAAAACCGAAAGAACCGATCAAAATAAAAATCAATCCGATGTTTCATTGTACGGCTTGCGGATTGCTTTTTCATTTCGACGACATCGGCGAAGTTGAAATGTTCGCCGACCTTTCCGAAGAAACGCCGGTCGTTTTTCCCGCGCTCCCTTCAACCGTTAGAACTTGTCCGGCTTGCGAAAAGCCCGCGGGTTTACATGAATGGAAATTAACGCTTCCCCGGTCGGACGAAAGGAATTGATAACATGAACGAAGTAATACGAAAACGGTTAATAAAAATCCAGGAATTAGCGAAGCGCGGATCCGACGGCGAAAAGGAAGTCGCCGCCCGAATGCTGAACGATTTGTTAACCCGTCATAATTTGAAACTGGAAGACCTTTCCGACGATCGGGTTTATTACGAATTCGTTTACAAGCTGGCATATGAACGACGGATCCTTTTTCAAATCTATGCAAAGGTAACGGGCAACAATCAAATAAGTTATAAACGGACGAACAAAACTATTTTTTTTAAACTTACGAAAAAGGAATACGAACAAATCAAGGAAATGTTTCCCCGATACCGGGCGGCCTTCAAAAAGGATTTAGATGATCTAATGGTCGCCTTCGTTCAAAAGCATAAGTTATCATCGGGAACAATTTCGTCGGTCGACGACGATATTGATTGGGATTATCTGAATCGAATTATCAATATGGCCGAAAATCTTAACAACGCGCCCGCGTCAAAAGAACGGCGCTTAAAATCCTAAACCCGGCCGCCCGTATGGCCTATATCTTGCAAGGCGCGGGCGGCCAGAAAGGAAAGGGATCATGTTTTATTTCGTTTTAGCTATATTTATTCTTGTTTGCTTGATGACCGCGTTTTCCATTGGCGCGGTTATCATGATTCCGTATGTTGAAAAATTGGATCGGAAGGTCGAAGATACAACAAAGAAAGTTTTAAACAAATTATATTAGAAAGGAATTAAAAAATGCCGAAAGAAATAACGAGACAAGAATTAATGGAATTAACGCGATATGATCCGTCGACCGGGAAATTTTTTTGGCGTAAAAATCGAATAGGCGGCGCGAAAAAAGGCGACGAAGCCGGAACCAAGCATAACCGCGCGCTTGTTCTAAGTATCAACAATAAACGCGCGCCCGCGGCCCGGTTAGCTTGGCTTTATATGTGGGGAAATTACCCCAAATACCATGTTCATCATAAAAACGGGAATTGCTTCGATAACCGAATTGACAATTTGATATGCCATGAATATTTTCGAACGAAGCGTCGTCGAAAACCAAACCATAATAATACAAGCGGCGTTACCGGCGTTTATTGGGATAAGCGCGCATTAAATTATTATGCGGCGATCGGCATTAAAAAACGTTGGGTTTGGTTAGGATGTTACAAAAGTTTTACCGACGCCGTAATCGCCCGATACGAAGGCGAATGTTATCTTCAATGGTCCAGAGATAACCCCGCAACCGATGCGTATCTTTATTTAAAAGCCAATGGTTTGTTGGGCGCGATCTAGGCCCGAAAAAAAAATTAAAGTTTTTTTAAAAAAAATCCGAAAAAACACTTGACAGGTTAAACAGATTTGTGTATTCTGTATTTAGTTGGACGGAACAAACAATTCAAACCAACGCCGAAAGGCAGAAAGGAAACACAAAATGATGATCACAACCGACGCAAGAAACAGAAACCAAATCAACGAACTTCACCCCGACGCGATCCGCCGCTTTTGCCCTTCCTTCTATGCGACCGCGCCGAAAGGCGACGTTTCCGATCGATACGCTTTTATTTCGACGGAAGAAATTTCGCTTCAATTGGCCGAATACGGTTGGCGGCCGGTATACGCGCGCGAATCGCGGGCGAACGATGAATCGAACCGCGGCTTAACCCGTCATGTCGTTCGCTGGGCGAATGATGAATATCGGCTTAACGGCGCGCGAATCGAACTCATGGGAACCAATTCCCATAACCGCGCAAGCGCCTTCGAATTCATGGCCGCCATTTTCCGGCTTGTTTGCTCGAACGGATTGGTCGCGAATACCGGCGACCTTGGATCTTTCAAGGTTCGGCACGTCGGCGAAATCGGCGATCAAATCAAAGACGCCGTTAAAATGATTTCGGATAACGCTTCCCTGATTTCCGGGAAAATGAAAGAATTCCATACGATCGATCTTACGCCCGATGAACAAGGAATTTTCGCCCGCGCCGCCCTTGATTACGTTTACCCGGAAGTCGCGCCGATCGCGCCGAAGCAATTGTTAACGACCCGGCGTTCTTACGACAATGGAACGGACCTTTGGACGACCTATAACAAAATCCAGGAAAACTTGACGAAAGGCGGCCTTCGCGGCGTAACCCGAACGGAAGATCCCCGAACCGGCCGCCCGAAAGTTCGACGGACCAAAACCCGCGCCATTAAATCAATCCAGAAAGATATCAAATTGAACAAGGCGCTTTGGTCTATGACCGAACATATGGCCGACCTTGTAAAGAACGGCGGCGGCCATAATTAAACCTATTCGGCGCGGGTTATCGGCCCGCGCCTTTTAGGGTTTTTTTTCTCCTGTTTCACTCTTAACCCTTTAACCGGCGCGGCTAATACCCGCGCCGCTTCTTAAAAAGGAAATCAAAAATGAATGAAAAAATAAAAATGATAATGCTCGAAATGTTAATCGTCGCCGAAGATCCGAAAACCGACGTAACCATGAACGAATCCATCGACGCGGCGATCGCCCGGATTTATGGCGTCTTTATCGACGCGGCCGCGCTTGCTTTGGGCGATACTTCGACAGAATATGAAAACATTAAACATAAACTCGAAAGCGAATTAGATTGAAAAAATTAATCTTTCTTATTCTCTTGTTCTTCCCCGCTTGTGGTCTGATGGATTTTGAAATCGACCCGACGGCGATCGAAGGCTTGATCGAAGAATATTCCGTTTGTTCGGAAGAATGGTTTACCTGTAACCCGGCCCGGCCCAATTGTTGCGGCGACGTCGAATGCACTTTAGTTTTTATGATGGACGACGGAACCTTTATTTTCGGTTGTATACCGGACGAAGAAAGGATCGAAGAAAATGGATAATAGGCAAGGCGAAATAACCTATCTTTTAAAACGCCGATTCAATGAAAACGCCGAAGCCCGCGAAGGCGATTTAGAACAGATTCGGGAACGAATTGATAAACTGGAAGACGCGATTATTCAAATGGTTTGTTTTATGGCGGATCATTTGAAATTAAGCGACGACGATATAATTAACGAAAACGGCCTGGCGGATTGGTAAATGGAACATATACCCGACATCATAATCGCGCTAATCATTGTTTTTATTATCGCGCTGTTTACTTGGAGAAATGAGAAATGAATCGCGTTGACGTTCAGCCCGGTAAATGGAAAGGATATCATTTAAAAATGCTTAGGTCTTTATGGGGTTTTAATTACAAGGAAATGGCCGAATATTTAGGGACCGGAAACCGCCCGAAACGAATTTATGAACTTGAACAAGGCCGCTCGTTACCGCGATACATAAATTTAATTATCGAATTACATTATCGATTAGAATTAAAGGAACAAGAAAATGAATAAAACAAAATGGTCAAACGAACTTGGATGTTTCATTCCGCAAAAGGCCGACGTTCACGACGGACGCGTTTTCTTGAAACGATTTGCGCCCGGCCGGATAGACGACGGCGCGGAAGTCGCTATGGCATATCAGGAAGAATTGAAACCTTTAACCGTTTGCGGCCAATGTGGAAAGGAAAGGCGCTGGCCCAAATTGAGCGCCGTTAAGATTTGCCCGGATTGCGGAATCCTTCCCGACGTCGTAACCTTTGTCGCGCCGGTTGTGAAGATCCGCCGCCGGATCGAAGACTTTCTTCGAAAGACCGATCAACAAACAATTTATGAACTAGCCGAACATTTAAACATTCAACTATCAAATTGAAAGGAAGCTATTACTATGGGATTTATGGAAAAGTTAACCGAAATCGCCGAAAAGATCGCGGAATTCTTTTCGTCCGAAAAGCCGGTCAAAATTATGGAAAACGCATTAAAAGCCGCATCGCTCGTTGTCCAAATTATAAGCGTTTTCAACGAAGAACCTTCCAACCCCCGGAAGCGGGAAATTTCAAGGAACGTTTTCAAGTTCCTTAAATACGCAACCGTTGCCGACCTGGAAGAATTAATCGCCTTGAAGAAAACCGGCGACCTTGACGACATTCTTCCTCATGAATCCGACGCTATTATCGGCATCGCGACCGGCCTTCACGTTCAGGAAAAGAACAACGCCCGGCCGGAAGCCGAACCCTTTGATTTCGATACGATCGGGTAATCATGGCAACCGGCGACAACTTCAGAGAATGGCGATTAAATAGAGGTTTGACCCAAACGGAAGCGGCCGACATTTTAGGCTTGCGATATCAACAAAGGATAAGCGAAATCGAACGCGATATTATTTCCATCCCGTTACCCGTTGAAAAGCTGATTATCGTTATGAATGAACGCGACCATATTTTAGAGACTTTCACGAAGAAAGTTGAACGCTTGGAAAAACAAGTCAAGGCGTTAAAGGATTTAAGATCGCTATGATTAGATTCGATTACCCCTTATCTAAATTCGTTTGGAACGGCCCGTTTGAAGAAAGGGAACGGCCCGAAAAAGCCGGTTTCGAATGGAACGATACCATTAATGCATGGACGACGGGAAGTCCCTTTGTCGCGGCGTTATTGGCCGATGAACCGATGGACGACAACGCCCGGCGCGCGGTTGACCTTGTTAGAATAAACGCCATGAAGTCGAACTTAAATAATACCATGCTATTGAATGAACGGATCCCCGGCCCGGCAGGGCGGAACTATCTTCCGTTTCAAGAAATAGGTATCCAACAATTAAGCCGGGCGCTTTTAACGACGCGCCCGGCCGTTTGTTGTTTCGACGAAATGGGTTTAGGGAAAACAATTCAGGCGATCGGCGTCGCGAATAACTTAGGCTTTAAAAAACTGCTTGTCATTTGCCCGGCGTTCTTGCGCTATAATTGGTTAAGAGAGATTAACAAATGGCATCTTTTTAGCCCCGGCGTTAACGTTATCAATTCAGGAACGGCGTCCGTAAATACATTCGAAACTCATGTTTCAAGTTATGAATTGTCCCATAAACTTGACGGCTTAAAACCTGATTTAATCATCGTTGACGAATCCCATTATTTGAAAACCGCCGAAACGAAAAGAACGCGGATTGTTTTAGGATCCCCCGACGAAAATTGGGAAGGTCTTGTTAACGAAGCGCCGACGATCTTTCTTTCGGGAACCCCGCTTCCAAATGGGAAACCGTCGGAATTGTATCCCATTATAAATCGATGCGCGCCGGAAATAATCGACGGCCGTTCGTATTGGGAATTTATCAAGCGATTTTGTATCCTTTTCGACGACGGATACGACTTCGTAATAAAAGGAGCAAAACGGACAAAAGAATTTCATTCACGTTTACGCGGAAGTCGTTTCATGATTCGCCGGAAGTTAACCGACGTTCTTCAAGATATGCCACCTATACGCTTTAAAATGGCCGTCTTTCCGCCGTATGGACAAAAACTATCCAAGGTATTAGAACAAGAAAGTCGATTTAGTGCGGCGGATATTATCCGCGGCCGTTTAACCGCGGAAGGCGTTTCCGCGTTACCCCAAATCCGCCGCCAAATGGGAATCGCTAAAGCGCCGGTTTGCGCGCAATATATACAAAATATGCTTGAATCCGGCGTCGAAAAAATACCCGCCTTTTGTTATCATCGCGACGTTATCGCGGAACTCGAAAAGCGGCTTCGCGTCTATCAACCAATGGTGATTCATGGATCCGTTCCGGTATCCCGGCGTCAAGAATACGTCGATAGATTCCAAGAAAGCCCTTACGCCCGGCTTTTGATTTGTCAGTCGCAAGCGGGCGGCGAAGGCTTTAATATGCAAGCGGCGAACAATGTCGTTCTTGTCGAACCATCTTGGACACCCAAAGATAATGAACAAGTTATCGCCCGCGTTTTCCGATATGGACAAACGAACCCCGTATTGGTTCATTATCTTGTTGTCGACGGATCCCTTGACGCGCAAATATTATCAACCGCAACCAATAAACAAAGCGACGCGGATTTGATCCTTGATCGCTAGAAAGGAGCAAAAAAGAAAACCCTGTAAAACGAAAGGAAAGCTATGTTAAAACGTATCGTTAAATTACTAATCTTGTTACTAAAGAAAGGAAATCGAATGGCTTTAATCGACCTGTTAGAACGCTTAGTGTCTTCCCTTGAACGCTTTGTCGTTTCACAAGAAAAAATGTCGGAAGCATATCAGAAATCAGTCGGCGTAACGGCGGAACATATCTTCGAACATGCTATGAACGAAATCGTTGATAACCGATCGGCCGCAACGCCGCCGGAAGGCGCGCCCGGAATGGTTCCGCCGGATCCGTCAATCGTTCCGCCAGCAACCGGCCCGGCCGTTCCCGGTCCTGAATTTCCCAATTATGAAACCATGGAACTTGGACAATTGAAGGAACTAGCAAGTCAACGCGGCATTCCTCAAAAAAGCGGAACTCGAAAATCAACATATGTGAAAGCGCTTCAGAAATTTGACGCCGCCGCGGCCGCCGGAACAAGCCCGGAAACGGCCGGAACCGCCGTCGTTACCGGCGGCCCGACGGAAGCGCCGGATCCCGCGAACCCCTTCGCCGGGCAAGCAACCGGCCCGACGGGCGCGACCGGCCCCGCGGCCGTCGACCAGATAAACGCGGGAATCAACCCGTTGACCGGCGAACCGATTCCCCAATCCCCGGAAACCGGAACCGTAGACGCGCCGAACCCGTTTGGATTAACGGACAAAGTAACGGTTAACGGCGTCAATTACCCGACCTTTATCCCCCATACTCGAAGCGAAGTCGACGCGGCCGCCGGGAAGTTCTATTCCGGCCGCGGCCAGAAGGACGGCGGCGAAAAAGGAACGTTGGCGTTGTTACAGAAAATCATGATTGAATCGACCGGCGCGAATATGATCGCCGCGATCCCTCAGGAAAAATATCATGATTTTATTATCGCTTTGGAAAATTACAAAGACTAAGAAAGGATAAATAGTAATATGGAATTATCCGCTTCGGGAAGTCCAAGGTTTTTAAAATGCCACGCGTCGCCGTTGCGATCATCTTTTATGGGTCCATCGGTTTCCGGCCCGGAAGCGAAGGAAGGAACCTTCGCGCATAACTTAGGCGAACAATGTATTAAACGTAACCAGAAATGTATTGAATACCAAGGCCGCCGCGGTTATGTGGAAGGAACCCCTTTCGAAGTATCGTCCGAAATGGCGTCTTTCGTTCAGCTATATGTTGACGAAGCGAAACGAATTGAACGCTTGTTTCCAAACCCTTTGATATTTATCGAAAGGCGACTTCGCTTGTTTTCCGGCGTATCGGGAACAGCCGACCACGCGGTTATAATCCCGAAGCGGATTATTTTTATCAATGATTTAAAATACGGTCGGAAGATTATCGAACCGGATTCGGCACAAGTTAAATTTTATGCGTTAGGCTTTATTGGCGAAACTAATCCATTTGAAGCTAAAGAAGTTGATTTGGGAATAATACAACCGCGCGCGTCGCATCCTGAAGGATACGTTCGCCGAAAATTGATTCCCGTAAATGAACTAATCGAATGGAAAAACGACGTCGTAAATCCCGCGTTAAAAGAAATCCGCGGCCGGAATCCGAAGGCGACGCCCGGCCCGCATTGTGAATATTGTCAAGCGCTTATAATTTGCCCGGAGATTTTAAAAATGATTTTTCAATTACTAAGAATAACAACCAACCGGCGCGGGATCCCCGTCGAACCCGGTATCCATCCGAAACCATCCATCCTGGATAACGAATCGCTAGGCGAACTAATGCGAATCGAAGCGGTTATCCGAAACCTATCGGCAGAAATTTATAAAGTCGCGCTGGATCGGTTCAAAGCTGGAAATCGTCTTGACGGTTTTAAAATGGTTCAAGGACGCGGAACAAAGTCTTGGAAGGATCCGAAATCAATAGAGGAAGTCCTTTCACAAATGAATCTTGCCGATAGTATATTAACCGACCCGGAATTGAAAAGCCCCGCAAAGATTCTTGAAGTATTAAAGCGATCGGGAATCGACGGAAAAACCGCCGTTAAATTCTTATCGCCTCATATCAATATTTTTCACGGTCGGAAATTGGTCCCGGTTGAAGACAAGCGGCCCGCGCAAAACAAATCCGCCGAAGAATTGTTCGGCCCGGCGAAAGGATCCTAACCAATGGTTATTCCCGCGATTCATGACGTTTATTGTTTTCAATGCGCGCACTGTAAGCGCGGATTCTTTACCCGCGTTAAAAAATGGAAATGCGGAATGAACTATGAAGTCAACTTGTTAACCGGCGAAAGTAAATTAATGTATTGTCATACCGTTCGGAAGAAAGGTCTTTCCGACGGACTAACCAAATGTAACCACTTTAGACACGAAAAGGAAGGTAAAAAAAATGGCTGATGCAATCGCAACAACAACGCCGCCCGTTCGGATTTCGTATCCGAATCTTTTTAAACCGAAAACCTTTAGCAAAGGAAGCGACGAAGAACCGAAATATTCGGTCATCCTGCTTTTCAATAAAGCAGATCCGGCCGCCCGTGAATATCTGAATTCGCTTTACCAAATCGTTAACCAATTGATAATTGACAAATGGCCGGATCCGGCAAACCGGCCCCGGAACCCGATCGTCGGGAATGAATTTTCCCCCATAAAAGACGCCGACGTTTCCGCCGGTCAAAAGGATCGCATCCCGGTTGTTGAGAAAAACCCGGAATATGCTGGTCACTGGATTATATCGACGTCAAACCGGGATAAACCCGACGTTTTCGACGAAAACAATCAGGCGATTTTGAACCCAGCGAAGATTTATCCGGGATGCTGGATCCAAGCAAATATCCATCCGTGGCCATATGACAACAATTCCGGCAAGGGAATTTCTTTCCAGATTAACGCGGCCCGGTTCGCCCGCGACGACGAACCTTTTGCTGGTCGAAAGAAACAGTCGGCTGAAGAAATGTTCGGCGGCCCGTCCGGCGCTCAAAATCCGGCTAATTACGCGCCCAATCCGGCAACCATGCAAGGACAAGCGCCCAGCCAGATACCCGGCCAGAATCCAGGATTTCAGCCCCCGGCGGCCCAAAATCAAGGATTTGCCGGTCAATCGGCCCCGCTTCCGACCCAAATGACCCCGAACCCGACAATTCCGGCGACAAACCCGGCCGGGAATCCCGGATTTAACCCGGTTCCCGCTTCAAATCCGGCGATTCCGGCCGGTCAACAGGCGAACCCCTATCCAACGTCGGCCCCGGTTCAGAACCCCTCTATTAACGACGACGCGCCGTTTTAAGGGGAAATTATGGATTTGACGATCGACTTCGAAACTCGAAGCCCGGTCGATTTGAAGGATCGCGGGTTATTTGTCTATTTCAGCGACCCATTAACGGAAATTATGTGTTTGGGTTACGCGATAGACAATAACCCCGCGAAACTTCTAATCCCGGATAAGTTTTTAAAATTAGTCAACCCGGAAAACCTAATATATGAAATCGGATCCCCGGCGGAAGTGATCCATTTAATCCAGGCGGCCGACCGGATAATCGCGCATAATTCGATGTTTGAATATGTCGGATGGAATAAAAAGTTCCGGGATATTTTAGGTTGGCCGGTTTTACCCATGGCGAAGGTTTACGATACTATGGCCCAATGCGCCTATCATGCATTACCTTTGAACCTGGACAGCGCTTCAAGCATTTTAAACCTTGCCGTCCAAAAAGATAAAGAAGGTCATCGGGTAATGATGAAATTATGTAAACCCCGACAGGCTTGGAAGCGCGAGAAAGCCAACGATCCCGAATGGATGTCGAAAATATATTGGCACGAAGCCCGGCACGAACTTGAAATCCTTTTTAATTATTGCGGGAAAGATGTCGAAACCGAACGCCTTCTTTTCCATACGTTGCCGAAACTTCCGGCCAACGAACGCGCCGTTTGGTTATTAGATCAAAAAATCAATTTGGCCGGGATCCCGATTGATATGGAATCCGTTAAAATCTTGACGTCGATCCTTGAGAAACGCGAAGCGGAACAACAAGGCCGCTTCGCCGTATTGACCGACGGAAAAGTTTCCGGCCCGCGGTCGTATGTCGCCTTGAAGGATTGGATCAACGAAAAAACCGGGTTAAATATTCAAAGCGTATCAAACGACGCCGTAACAGAATTACTTGAACGGGATAACCTTCCGACTATTGTTTCCGAAGTCCTAAAAATCAAGGCCGAACTTGCTAAATCGTCAACGGCAAAGTTCAAAGGAATGGTTAATCGAGCATCGGCGGATAACCGCGTTCGCGGCGCGACTTTATACCATGGCGCGGCGACCGGCCGGTTCGCCGGGCGCGGAATCCAGTTTCAAAACTTACCGCGGGACTCATACGGCGAAGATGATTATCATAAAGTCATGGAATATATTATTACCGGTCAAGATGAACGGTTAAAAGAAGAATACGACGACCCGTTCTTCATGGCGTCCAAGTGTATCCGCGGAAGTGTTAAAGCCGCGACGGGAAAACAATTCCTTAACGCGGATTATTCGTCGATAGAAGGCGTCGGTTTAGCGTGGGCGGCCGGTGAAGAATGGGTTTTAAACGCGTATCGAAGCGGTTCCGATATGTATAAAGTCGCGGCGGCGATGATCCTGAATAAACCCTATGATTCGATAACGGATAAGGAGCGCCAATCGCCGGGAAAGATCGCGGAACTTGCTTGTGGTTACGGCGGATCGATCGCGGCCGTTCGTCAATTCGGCGGAACGGGAACCGACGAAGAAATATATCATGGGATCGTTGCCCCATGGCGCGAAATTCGGCCGGAAACGACTAAATTTTGGCGCGCCTTGGAGTCGGCCGCCATGAAAGCGTTAAAGAACCCCGGAACGATAACTTCATATCGCGCGTTTAAATATACGGTAAACAGCGGCTTTCTTAAATGCAAATTACCATCCGGGCGCGTTCTTCATTACTTCCGGCCGGATATTCGGGAAGTATTAACCCCATGGGGAGAATATAAGAAATCGATAACGTATATTAAGACCGACGGCGGCGGCCCGCATCGCGTTCCGACCCATGGCGGAAAACTTGTCGAAAACGTTATCCAGGCGCTTTGTCGCGACCTATTGGTAATAGCTATGTTGAATCTTGATCGCGCCGGATTCAAGATAATTCTAACCGTACACGATGAAATAATGGTTGAAGTCGATAAAGGCGACGATCGGCTTGAAGAAATGATTTCGATAATGTCTATTGTTCCATCGTGGGCGGCCGGGATGCCGATTAAGGCCGACGGATGGATCGGCGAAAGGTTTAGAAAGTAATTGTCGCGTTCGTTGTTTCATGCTATAACGAATAACTGAAAATAATACAACGAAAGGCGACCCGATGAAAATAACGACGGCAGGAATATTAAAAACGATATCTCATATAATGTTCTGGTTTGTTAGCCTTGGAGTTTTGGTAACGATCGATCTAAATTACCGACGCGACTTTATTTACGATAATGATTTAATAGAAATTAATTGCGAGTGTTCGCGCTCGTTTTGCATTGTTCGAAAGGCCCGGCCGGAAGATGTTGCGCGACATATGGGGTATGAAAATATTAACGCTTGCCCGATCCTTCCTGTTCCGTTGCCGTTGGATGAACTTTAATCGGCGGCGGCGGCCCGGCAATTTCAGCGGCCGGTCGATTGTAATTCATTAAAAAATCGTCAATTCGCTTCCTTATATATTCGACGTCTTTTTGTATCGTTTCAATTTTTACGCCTTCCTTACCCGCTTCAAGAATGCCGGTCGAAACCCAGCCAACCCATGAAACGAAAACTAAACCCATAAACGAAATCGCGATCTTAACAACCAATTTTGGAAGTTTTACAGAATTATTCATCGATTCAATTCCTTTTTAAAAAAGGTTAAGCCGCATCCATGTCATTCCGATACTGTTTGTCGCGTTAGAACTTTGGCCGGTAAATTTAACCGTTGCCCCGGCCGCGGTGAAGTCATGAGAAAAAGCGACCGGCGCGCGGTAATCCGTAGCGGCCGGATAACCCGTTGGCAACCACGTTGAATAACTCAATATGCTTGAATGCCCGGTGTATGGGGAAGACTGATCGAAAAGGAATTCAGCCACGATTTGATATTCATTATCGTTAACCGCCGATTCAAAATTCCCGAAACTGAAGGACGACGTTCCGACGTAAAATCTTATTATTTGCGTTCCGCCGCCGCCGTTATCGATCTTATTTGCAAGCGCGACAACTCGAAATCCCTTATATATTAAATGAACGTCACGCGGTAAGGCAATTGTGCATAAATCGCCTTCAGTCGCAACGCCGGAAACAAGAACCGGCGTTCCGTCAAAAAGATTCGGATTCGGATTCATAAGAATAAAGTCGTCAAGCCCGGCATCGTATCGCGCTGTTACCCGTTGATTCGCCCGAATTTCGCCGCCGACTAAAGCGCGGCCCGTTTCATAAATCAAATCTTTAGCGGCCAAAGATCCGACCCGAAGCGTTGACGCGCCGGAATTATCATTCGTCGCCATGAATTCGACTAATTGGCCGTCGTAATATTCGTCGATAACCTGCCCGGATTTGAACGGCGAAACTTGATAAGTATTCGCGGAACCGGAATCTTCCATTGACGGATTATATCCACAAAGCGCCATTAATCCATCGAAACGATCGGACGCTAACCGGGTATCGGCCGCGCCGGACGAAGTTATGTTCGCATCGTTTTGAAGTTTTAAAAGAAAACCTAACCAATCGTTAGCCCATTCCTTTTCAACCGGCGTTCCGTCGCCGGATACACCCGGCGTTACTTCGTTCTTAAAAGATCCGCCCGGATAATTTGCGCTAGACGTAACCGCGTTAGCGTATTCGGTCGCTATATCAATCGCCATGGTCAACCCCTTTTATTAAACTGTATACGTTGCGATAAGCCCCGCCCATGTATGAAGCGGCTTATACTTAACTATTAAATTTATAAGTTCATCTTGTCTTGACGCCTTAATGGTCGCGGGCGCGATCGCGGTTAATTCGTCGGTTACAGGATCCCGCGTCGCCGCGCCGCCGACGAAAAAAATCAAGCCCCAATATTCCGAATCGCCCGTCCCCGGTAACGGCGATTCGTTATCATCCGTCCGGCCGTTAATTATAACTGTTCCGCCCAGGCCGCCGAAAAGGGAATTCGGTTCGCCGAACATAGTAACGGCCCCGGTTACAACGTTGAATTGAGCGACCGCTTGAACGGCCAGAAAACCGGCCGGATTAACCGGCGGATTATTTACATGAACTTGAACATTAAAACCGCTTGCCTGAAGCGCTGATTCTAGGAAATCCGCGGTTCCATCGCCTTTGTTCGCGGTCTTTGCGGCGGCCAACCGAACGCGGCTTTCCGCTTCAGTAAGCGCAGAATCAGGAAGTAACCCGAATTCTTTTTCAAGGTCTGACAGAACCGTCGTAAATTCCGGGGAACGGATAAACGCTAAATCTTCAAGGAAGGCGCGAATTTCTTCATTATTGGCCGCAATACCATCATATAAAAGATCAAGGTCTTCCCCGTCTTCCGCGGTCCATAGAGAACCCGGCGGTTGAAGCGCGCGAAGAATTGCGCGGGATAATGAATCTGCCATTGACTAATCCCTTTTAGGTGTATGTTATCGTTCCAAGGTCGGCCAATTCGCCTTCACCTAAAACATATTGATCAAGCGACGCCGCGCCAATATCGAAATCGATATCTTCCGCGCTTCCGCCGTATGTCGTCATGACATCTTGAATTATATTCGCTAAAGTAAAACGGGTTATGGTGTCATTTTTTTCTTGAACCAAATCAACGCCGTTAACATAGCATCGAACTTCATCACGAAGATAGGTCGAAAGCGCCGTCGAAATTGCGGCTTTTGCGGCCGCTTCCAACGTTGCGTCAACAATCAATCCATCGATATCGATATTTATATCGGTTCGTCGTATTGCATAAACTTCTAACGTTGCGTCGATATGCCCCAACGGCGCGCGCGCTTTTTGCGTGTCGGGATCTTCGTTAATTGCGTTACGAACTTCGGTTAACAGCGACGCGGGCGCGATTCCGTCGACCTGGATGTCGGAAGTACACTGAACATAAACAACCCGATCGCCCGGATATTCCGTTCCGGCGTCGTCATACGGCAAACCGCCATAAGGATAGGCGCGGAATACTCCCGCGACGCCTTCGGCCCATGTCTTATAATCCGTCGCGTTTCCGCCGCCCGCGGTCGACCGGATCGCAAAAAGAACCCGCGCCCGATATGCTTCTTCAGATTCTTCGTCCGTCCCGGTGTTATCAAGACTTGATACGGTAGCGACGTTTTCCGCGCCCGCGATTTGAGTCGAAATGGTTAATGTATCGGAAACATTTAAATTACCAATTGCGCCGACTTCTTCCGCGGTTACTGATATAGTGGCAACGCCCGCGGCCGCTACGGCTTGCGCGTCGGGAAAATATCGGACCCCGTTTGAATCCCCAACAAAAGAAACCGTAACCGGGATAATGGTTCCGGTCGTTGCGTTCAAGGTTATGGTAAGAACCGCCGCTTCGGCGGCTTTTATAGTGGTTTCGTATTCTTCGCCGATTCGTTGTAAGTCGATTCCGGTCGCGGTTATCGCTAGGTTTTGAATAATTCGTTCAGCCCCATATTTATAAAGTTCGGTATGATTCAAGGCTTCGTTCGCGGCTAAAACTTTTAAAAATGCTTTAGTCTGTAAGGGAACGGTTTGACCAAGTTTACTTTCAAAATTTGCTATATACCGGGAATAAATTTCGGCCGTTGTTAAGATATTAAGCGCCATAATCTTATATCCTTCTGGAAGCGGGATTTTCTATTTGCGCGACCCAATTCAAACCATTTTTTTGAATCAACAATTGAAAGACGTCGGAACCCGGCGGCTTGATCAAAATCTTGACGTCGATTCTATGGCTAACCGGATTCGTTACTTCGACGGTAACGTCGCCGAAGATAGGATCCGTCAAGGCCCGTTCGGCCGCGTTCCGAATCCGGTTCAAGGTATCAAGGTTAATCGCGGCTAAAGCGCTTTGCTCGAAATCAGATCCAATTTTTTCATCGGGATTATCAAACAAGGCGTTCCCCGGCCAACCGGGCGAAGTGAACAAGGATATCAAAACCATATTTTCCAATCCCTGATCCATGGTCGGTTGACCACCAATAAAATTTAATTTGGATCCGTTTTCGGTTAAGATTAACCGTGGATCCCCTTCAAGTGAATAAGCCATTATGAGTAAACCCTGAAAAAGATTTCACGGTCCCAAACAATCCCATTCGGATTAGTCGGATCGTAAAGCGTTAACCAAACGTTTGAATAATTCCCCGGCGCTATGGATTCGCCGCCTAAGTCAAGAATCAATTCCCCGATAAAATTCGCGGTTAGCCAATCGAAAGCGCCCGGCGACGTATTGGAATCAATAGTCAATGTCGCGGAAAATCGAAGCGTCATCCGGGTAACGGCGGCTAAATTAGTCGGAAGGAATCCTTGCCCGTCGGGATTCTTAGATTTAAGAATCCAAAGAATCGTATTTCCGGCATTAAGATAAATATCTTCTTTAACCATGGCGGAATTCCTTATGAAAGCGAGATATCAAAATCCCCGATATTGAAACGAACGATATCCCCGAATCGCGGCCGTTGATCAACAATGTTATTGTTATCATAGGCCAGAATTTTAGCGGCCCCGGAAATGGCCGTTACGATCGCGCAGGAAGTCATTGTGTCCCAATCGTCAACCGTCCAATCGCCCGAATCGATCATTAAGATTATGTCGGTATTGGATATCGCGCCGCCCGACGTTGCCGACCAATCAGGCGTTCCGCCGGTATTGGCGTAAACCCTTTTTCGCGCGTAATCGGTTCCATTTTCCTCTGTAATATCGGCCGGGGTATCTTCGTCGGAATCGGAAAGCGTCGCGGTAGCAATTGCGATGTAAGTATCGGGAGTTGAAAAGGTTTGATTCCGAAACATGAGATCCAACATTGAATGAACCGCATAATCAGTAAAGCCCGCGCCGCCGGTCGAAGCGTTGATTTGAACATATATTTCGGCGGAAGCGATTCGCGGCGTATTCCCGGAAACCGGAGAAATGGACGAATCAAGCGCGCCGTGGGCAAGCATATTCCCGCCCGTCAAGGCATCCATTAACGCCCAATGGGTTATTGTTCCCCACGCGCCCGTAGCTTGCGGAAAGACGACTTCGGCGTTTTGAGTCACCCGGCGAGTCGCGGCGGCCCCGAAAGTAATTGTCGCGCGCGCGTATCCGTTGCCGACTGGTTCCGTTAATCCCGTCGCGTCATCCAACGGATCCGCGGTCGACAAGGCAACATAAACCGTCGTAATTGACGTCGCAACCCCATTGAAAAGATGATCCATAAATTCATTTTCGGCGTAATTGCTTAAAGACCCCATAATTTAACTCCTTTTTGTCATTGACCGGGATTCAATCCGGTAACGCGTTGTAATACTGGTTATTTTTGGTCTTAACACGTTTCCTAATTCAAGTAAAGTAATTTCTATATCATCCGGCGTCGAACTTATCGCGGCGATATCAGCTATCAAATATCGAAGGAAGGACGTCGAAACGTCGTCCGGTGTCGAACTTATCGCGGCGATATCCGGGAATAAGGCGCGAATAATTGACGTTTCAACAATATCCGGCGTCGAACTTACCGCGGCGATATTGGCGATAATTGGCCGAACAAGAAACGCGGCCGCATCCGGCGTTGAACTTATCGCGGCGATATTAGCGGCCAAGGCCCGAAGGAAAGTTGTTGATACGTCGTCCGGCGTTGAACTTATCGCGTCGATATTGGCGGCCAAGGCCATTATTAAATCAGCTTCGACTGTATCCGGCGTTAAACTTATCGCAACTATATTCGCGGCGATATCCATTATTTGTGAAATGGTTATATCGTCCGGTGTCGAACTTATTCCGGCGATATCGGCGATCAAGTTATAAACGGTCGCCGTCGTTGCCTCAACGTCGTCCGGCGTCGAACTTACCGCGGCAATATTGGCGATTAGATCCAAATAAATCAACGCTTCAACGGTATCCGGTGTCGAACTTATTCCGGCGATATCAGCAATCAAGGCCCGAATCGATGTTGCTTCAACATCGTCCGGCGTCGAACTTGCGGCGGAAATATTGGCGACTAAGGCCCAAAGATTATTAATGTCAACGTCGTCCGGCGTCGAACTTGCGGCGGCGACATTAGCGGTCAATTCCCGTTCAAGTCCCAGGATTGGAGAAACCCCAGCGAATAAATGAACAAGCGTTTCGCCGGTCGCGCCGACGTTCGGAATTCCCGCGGTTATGTTAATTACGGTTTCCGCCATTTAAGTTCCTATTCCTAAACCAATGGTGTCCGATCCGTCGCCGTTGTAAGTTCTATTTCGTTTTAAATTGAAATCTTCATTTGACGCGTTATTATATCCGTCGTCCGAATCGGGATCGTATTTGTTTGAATCCGCGGTCGCGTAATTCCGCATAATTTGCGTTCCGGCCCCGTTGTCAACGACATCGCTTGTATTGTTATGGAAAAGGTTGAAACCATAAACCCCGACATCCCCGGAAGAATTAAAAGTCAATCCTTCAGTGCAATTTGTCATCCTGGTACGCATAACGAAATAAAGCAAGTCATTTACGGTAACGCCCGTATATTCATTATCGGCAACGCATCCGAAAATAAGCCCGCGCGCATCCGCCCGAAATCCTTGATCAAGGCTAGTAGCGCCATTATCCGCCGCTATGCTTTCAATAAAAACGCCGCCCGCGCCAACAACTAAATATCCGGTATCCGCGTTATTCGCCGCAACGCAACCAATCCAGAAATTATTAGCGGGCGGATTGTTCCAACCATAACCCCCGGCGTTATTGGTTCCCCGGCAATAAAACCAAAAGTTATAAGTTCCGCCGGTATTCCATCCTGAATTTCCATTATTTCGAGAAATAAAATTATACCAAACATTCCACGAAGCAAGCGTTCCCGGATTAACGCCGTGGGCATTACAGTTATAAACTTCGATATTTTCCCACCATGTATATTTCGCGTTTGTTTGAAGAATAAGCCCGTCGGTAACGGCGGAATTTCCGTCAATTTTATATGTCGTTCCGTCCACGTTCCCGGAAGCATTACAACCGATGAATTTTATAAATCCGCTTGTGGTATCGCCGCCGACATTTATGATAATTCCCGAAGAAAGCGTTTCCGTTCCACGCGCGTAAACGGTGTCACCCGCCGCAACGGGCTTCGCGATCGCCGCCGCCAGCGTTGTAAATGCGTTCGTCCAATCCGCGCCGGATCCGGTTCCGGTCGCCGCGGGATCAACATAATATGTCGCCATGGTTTAAACCCTCTTATCTTCATATTGGTAAATGAAAATAGGATCCCCGTCGTCGACCTGGATTTCATCGACGTCAACAACGTGTTCGCAATTTTCTTCGCAAGGCGTCAAGCCCTTATCAATAAGATCCGGTCGTAAATTAGTGCATCGGGATATTTGAACGACAAGGCTTTCTTGAATAATGGCGTCGCCGGGCGGAAGAACATTGACCAAATTGCAACGGCGAAAAGTCAACCCGGTGAACGTATCCGGGATTTTAAAACCCGGCGTCAATTGAGAGAAATTACAATCTTCGAAAACGTCGCCCGGTTTCGGATCGATCGGCCAACCCAGCGCCGCGATAATATCCCGACTGAAGTTCTTCCGCTTAAATATCGCCATTGATCTTTTCCTTTCTCAAGTCAACATTGAACAAGTCTTCGTCGCAAAGATATTGTAATATCGTCCACGCGATATCAAGAACCGGATCCCGTTTAGAACGAATCAATTTTATTTTTTGTTCTTCCGTCAACTTTGCCCATAGCGGCTTTCGTCGCTCTAAATGTTCTTGTAGCAATTGAAGCGACGGTTTTATCGACGCGTTGACGGCAACCTTCCCGCCGGTTAAATCATGAACGGCCATAATATTTCCTTTACGGTATATGTATGGTTATTGTTCCGGGTTTGCCTAATGGCGCGAAACCAACGATGCGATCGGAAGGATCCGAATAAATACTATAAACCTTTTCGTCTTCAATTGTTTTAAAAGCCCGAACCCTAAAATAGACGCCTTGCAAATCCTGTAAAATATATTCATGGGTATTTCGATTAACGGTCGCGGCTAATACCCACGGCCCCGCCGGATTTTCCGCGGTATAAACTTCATAGCCTTCAGGATTTCCGGCGGAATCAAGCCAAGATATATTGAATAGGGAATCCGCTTCAACTAAACTAAGGGCGGCGACGGGATCCGGCGACAACAATAAAAGCAAAATACCGGCCATTGAACTTTTCATATTTCCACCTTTTCAACTTTTGTGATAGCGGTTAAACTTGTTATTTCCGGCCAAACAATCAAACCCAATTCAAGCATAAACGAAACAATTATATCCGACGTCACACTTACGGCGTTTATATCAGCTATTAATTCCCGCGTAAAGAGAAAAGAAACGTCGTCCGGTGTCGCCGAATAGCCCCGAATATTCGTTCGAAGTTCGATATCAAGAAAAGAGACAACGATATCCGACGTTGAACTTACCGCGGCGATATTGGCGATCAATTCAATAATACGCGAATTTAAAATGAAAACATTATCCGGCGTCGAACTTACCGCGGCGATATTGGCGATCAATTCCCGAAGAAATGACGCCGAAACGTCGTCCGGCGTTACCGAAACCCCGTTGATATCGGCGATTAATCCAAAAATTAAACCCGCGGTTACTGTATCCGGCGTCGAACTTACCGCGGCGATATTGGCGATCAATTCCCGAAGTTCGGAATTGAATAATTGAACGTCGTCCGGTGTCGAACTTATCGCGGCGATATTGGCGATCAAATCAAAATATATTAAGGCGTCAACGTCGTCCGGCGTTAAACTCGCCCCATTGATATTGGCGATCAAACCAAGGGTTAAAGAAAGAAGTATGTCATCCGGCGTTATCGAAGCCCCGACGATATTAGCAATTAAGTTTCTATGCGTTGACGAATATATTTCAACGTCGTCCGGCGTTACCGAAACCCCGGAAACATTAGCAACCAAATTTATAGTTATGGATTCATCATTTTCCGATTGCCACGCGCCAATATCAAAGGTTTGCCACGCGCCACGGTTATGATAACTTGTCGCCATTATCCAATCCCTAATTCAAGCGTTTTTCCGGTATCCATGGAAGGCGATCCGTTAAATATTCGAAAATCTTCCGAACTTGCGGCCCGGAATTTCGGATCGGCCGATGAAAGATTAAAATCGCAAAATAAATCTTCAGTATCCCCTTCTTTCGGAACGTTATTAAAATCAAAAGTGTTATCGTAAAAAGTATTATTATTTTGATAAATATTGTTATTGTTTGATCCCCAATACAAACCTTGACCACAACTATATATAATGGTGTTAATAACCGACCAACCGCCCGTTGTTGTCCCGGAACCCGAAATCGCCGGATTATTTAAAATCTCTGCAAATACACATTGAAGAATATGAATTGATCGGCCGGTTGTAAAAACCCCTTTCGCGTATCCGTCAACAATACACCCAAAAACTAACGTCCTAAGATCAAGAATAACAGCGGTCGCCGTCGTTCGCGTCCCTAATTGCTTTACATAACAAAAAGCGATAAGCCCCGACGCCATATCAATTCCGGTGTTATAGCTTTCGACTTCACAATTAATAATCCGATTGCCACTTCCGCCGCCGTAAATAGCAACTTTCGACGCCGAATCCGCGGAATAATCATTCAACGCGTAACAATTTTCTATAATACTATGCTGATCCGCCCGAATAACGTTATCTTGTTCACTTTCCGCCCGGATATTCCGAAGAATTGCGTAATTATCAAAGTTAACATCATACGACGCGCCGCCGTTGAAATAAGGCCGGTCGTCGCCGGTCGCAAAATCATCATAATCAACCGCGTTTCCGGTCGCCGTCGTTCCCGACTTAACACCTATAACGGCGATTGGATCCGTCAATGTTCCATCGGTCGTTGTTCCCAAATCCGCCGTTAACGTATACGTTCCACTTTTAAAATAAAAAACGTCGCCCGCCGCTATGGTATGCGAATAATATTCCGCTAAACCGTAAGCATTCGCCCAATCAGCCCCCGTTTTAGATCCGGCCCCGGATACGGTAACGTGATAATATGAAAGCGCCATTAGCCAACTCCTAAAACCATTTTCATTGAAGCATTCAACGCGGGCGATCCCGTATCAAGCGTAAAATCCCCGTTGGGCGCGTCAACGAAATCAGGATCCGACGTTAAAACAAGCCAATCGCAAAATATATCTTCAGTATCGCCCGACGCGGGAACGTTATTCCAATCGGTCGTATTATTATACATAAGATTCCGCCACATAAAATTATTATTGGACGCCGCGGTCCAATTAATCCCCGTTACGCAAGTATGAAAAATGTTCCCTATAATCGACCACGATATTCCGGCGACAGAATAAATACCATTGGTGCAATCGTAGCAAACACAATTAATTACTTGAATCGCGTCCGAAACCGCCCCACCATAAAAACCCGTTCCGACATCATCGCAAATAGTAAACGTTGCGAAACTACTAACCGCCATAAGGACGCCGTAATCAAAAACATTATGCACATAACAAAGATGAATAAGGCATCCCGCGGATAAAGCAACGCCGCGATTATTCGGGCTTTCAACTTCAGTATTAATAATTCGACATCCCACATTTTCCGTTAAAATAGCATACCTGGAAGTTCCCCCGGCGTCGTCGCATTTCGCGTAACAGTTATCAATAATACCGTGTCTTTCGATAGTTATTACGCCGCTTTGTTCACTTTCAGAACGAATATTTTTTAAAATGTAATCATCCCCGACGTTTATATGATAAGACGCGCCGCCGTTGAAAAAAGGTCTATCGGATCCCGTCGCCCAATCATCCGAATTAATGTTATTTCCTTGCGCCGTTGTCCCGGATTTAACGCCAATTATGGCGATCGGATCGGATAACGTTCCATCATAAACCGACGCTATATCCGCGGTTAATGTATAGGTTCCCGGCTTAAAAAAATAAATATCGCCCGCCGTACAAGTAGCGAAATCAGACATAAACGCGGCAAAGTCAAAAGCGTTCGCCCACGATCCGCCATTCTTAGACCCCGCGCCGGTTGATGTAACGTAATGATACGATAAAGCCATTAAAGTGAATCCTCATTAGAAATTAAGCTGGTAACTTGCCGTTTTAGCCGCGCGACTTCGTTCGCTAACTCCGCGTTTTCCCGCTCAAGATATTTTATACGCTTAACCATTTTTGCGGTTAATTCGATAGCGCCTTTCGCGACGGCTAATTGATCGCCGGGCATTGACTTTTTTAATCGTTCCGTTGCATCGGGCATTATAGGCGGCCTTTCTCTTTTAAAATACGGATCATTTCATCGGGATCCGCCTGAAGGTTAGCAAGTTCGAATTTTATCTTTTTCATAGTTTCAACCGTTAACGATTCTTTCATTTTTTCCTTCGGGATATCTTTCGGATCCGTTGAAAGGCCCAATTTCTTGAAACGCGTTTTCTTCATAGGTTCGACCGGTTCCCCGGTCTTTGCGTCTATAATCCATTGTTCAAGATCGTTTTGGATTGCCCAATGGTAATTACAACAGTTAACAAGTTTAGCACCCGGCGGAATCAAGCAATTATTTAAATTGCATCCTTCGAAAATAAGATTCTTGATCCCGGCCGGAAAAACCGGCGTCATTGGATTAGCTTGTTCGAAACAAGAACCCTTTATAATGGTGTCGCTGAAATCGACCGATTGTTTACCGGTAAAAGATTTATGTTTGAATGATCCAAACGAATATATTTTATTTTCTATCATGGTAATTTTACCTCATCGACTTTTGACGGCGACATATCCGCGGTTGAAATGGTATCCGGGATTGACGGCGGCCCGGTCGCCGCGGTCGGATGTTTATGCGCGTTGTAGTCACTTTTCAATTGATCGAACGCCGTTTTCAAGGCATTATATCGAACCGCGAAGTCGCTGTTTCCGTTTATTTCGATAATCCCATCATTTAGTAAATTAATATAGGCGGAAATCGCCGCCGCCGCAATTGAATATATTTTCCGTTCGCCTTCGTCCATGGAAGGCGCGATCCCGTCGTTTATCCCGATCCCCAATTTCCAGGCGTCGGAAACTTGCGTTATCAAAACAAGGGAATCATTCGGCGGATTATATTCTTCGCCGCCGCCAGATATAAGTTCAACGGTTTGAATATCTTCCGGCGTCGTTATTTCAACTTGCAAAAGGCGAACGTTCCCGGCCCCATCCTTATTTTTTGCGATCCTGGATCCCGTTACTTTTCCGATTAAAGCCATGGTTCTTCTAATGCCTCCCCGGTGTAAACTTCCGGCGGAACAAGAGAAAGAACCGCGCCGTAAGTTTCCCCGTAAGTATATTCGACCGACTTAATTAAAAATGTGAATCCATCCGGTATGAACATGGTTTCAGAAATGACCGAAACCAATGTGTTAGGCGTCCATAAACGGCCGTTAGGAGCATACCAACCCGTTACAGGTATAGTAAACGTCATGGCCGCGGCTAATTGCTTAGAACGCCGCCATTCGGCCGCCCGTTTGACCGCGCCCGTTACCAAATCATTAACGCGAATTGTCATAAACCGGGAACGCGGAACCCGGTCATCGGTTACGATCGCCGTCGTTCCCGGCGTCTTTGGCGACGATTGCGTGGCCCGGTATGTATTGAACCGCTTCCGGCCGTCATAACGCGCCGACCATTCGGAAACCTGAATTTCTTTTTCCGCCAAAGTTCCGACGCTATTCCCGCCGATCGCGGCCTTCAGAAAAAGAAGATCCCCGGCCGCCGTCGACGACATTAAAAAGCCCCGTTGCGTCGCCAAAGAAACCAAATGTTTATAAATGGTGTCGGTCGGTTTCGCTGTTATCCGGTCAAAAGGCCCGCCGGAATCCGTTTCGAAAACGACGTCGATCCCGATTGCTTGAATTAAATCCTTCGCCCGGTTTTCGAGCGTAACGTTATTAACTTCATACGGCGGAAGAACCATCGAATCGATAATATCCGCGGTAAAACTGTACCCTTCTAGCCCCATGGTTTGACCGGATACGGAAAGCGACGGTTCAATCGTATAAAGAACCCCGTTTATGATCAATTCGTTTCCCAAATAGACGGCGGCCGTCGGATAAGAAAACGGCGAAAGCGCCCGGTCAATCGCGGGATCTTCGCCCGGAACCCATGGAATTTCAGCGGTCCAACCGTCGGAAACGGTGTCCATCGTTCGAAGGACGTTCGCCGACAAAACCGGGATTTCAATATCGTTGATTTTGAGCGTCAATTGATCGACCGGCCGATTTGTCAAAGCGCCGTCGGATTGGGCTGTTTTAATGGCTTTCCGTTCGGGTAAGGGCGGAATATTGATAATTTGACCGGCGACAAGGGAATCGGGATCGATTATCCCCGGATTCGCGCCAGAAATACGCGAATAAAGCGACGAATCCCCATACGCTTGTGATGATATACCCGATAAGGTGTCGCCCGTTTTAACGGTATATTGGCGGCCTGGAATGGGTTTAGACATAGATTACGACCTCGCGCCCGGCCGGAAGTAGCAAAATGTCAGAACCTTTTAAGTTATTTGACGCGATAAACAAATCGAAAAAGGCGTCATCCGGCCCTAATTCGCCATATTCCGAAATAGTGATTTCAATCGGCGCGCGCGGTCGTTTCAAAAGAATTTTCTTTTCGACGGCTAAATCGTAAGAGGCTTCGAGTAAATAATCAAGAATCCGGGCGACCAAAAGCGACGAATCCGAATAACTTGACGATTGGGAAAAAAATTGATTATCGATATAGTTCGCAACAAATGTGCTTTGAATAGTGTCTAATTCGGTCACTATATCACTAAATAAGCCGTCAATCTTAATAACGGTGTCAATGGCTTGTGTTCGCGTCCGAAGCGTTCCTGATGCGGATATTTGCGCCATAGCGCCAATCGACGCAACCAACGCCGCTTCCTGAATGGCGGCGGCGTTCTTATCTTCCGCGGTTATGCCTTCCGGCGAAAGGCCCAAAAGATCGTCAACCATATCGCCATAAAAAGAAAGCCGGGCGGAAATATCATCGGATATTTGCGTCGGCAATTGAACCAACGTTTGAATTTCCCCGGCAAGGCCCGCGACATCGATAACCGTTTGATTTAAAGTATTTGTTATACTTCGTTGAACTTGATCAATCTGCGATTTGATCGCGGCGCTTTTTTCGTAAAGATTCTCTAACCGTTCTTTTACCGTTGTTACCACTTTTTGAGCGGATACGGCAAACGTATAAACTTGTGTCGCCTTGGCTTGCTCAACAAGGTTAGTTAATTGACTTGTCGCCGTTTCGTTAACGTCATCGACGCCCGCGGCTATGGTCGCCTTTTTTTGTTCAAGGGATTTTTCTATTTGATCCTTGATCGGTTCGATCCATTCCGTTTCAATAGTGGTAACGTTACCGGATTCGATAGGCGCTATATTTTCGGTAACAGCTACTAATTGAAGTTCGAGTTTCCCCCGAACCGGATGATCGATCGACCATAGGCCAACCTGTTTACACGAATTTAAAAACCGATTCGCTTCAATGTCGTTATCGTCGCCTTCAAAATAAATTGTCAAGGGATACGTTATCGCGCCGGATCCTAAATCTTGAATTCGCGTTCCATCGACTTTGGGATAATCGAAAAAACCCAGGCGCTTTTCAAAACTTCGCGGATTTCCAATCCAAAGCGCGGAAAAAGAATCGCCGTCCGGTGAATCTAACAGAATTTCGGTTTTCAGTCTCGTTTTCCATGTCACGGATTCGCCCCTAGTAATTCCATTTGCAACGGCGGCGCGCCGGTCGTCTTCCCTTCAACGGTTGACCCCGGCGGCGCGCCCGCAATATTTAATTGACCTTGGAAGTTTATTTGACGGCGCGCTTCAACTTCGGTTTGATTCGGCGGAACCCGCGGCGCGACCGACGGCGTTTCGTCGCCGCCTATCCCAAAGAACCGGCCCACCTTCCCCGCAATTCCGCGAATACTTATCTTGTCTATCCCCGCTTTTATCTTATCGAAGAAATCAAGAAACCATTTCTTGACAGGATCCCAATGTTTGATAAGCATAACCGCGCCCGTAATCAAAAGCGCGATCCCGGCGACGATAAGCCCAACCGGATTTAATAGCATGACAGCATTATAAGCGGCTTGCGCGATCGTTAGCGCCTTTGTAATCGCTAAATACGAACCCATGAACGTAAGGATCGCCGGAAAGTATGGTTGAAGCGCGTTAAAGATATCTTTCATTTGATTGAAGTATCCGATCGCCTTCCCTTTAATCAAGTCTTGATTCGCATCGACCCAACCGCGAACCGCGACGGCGATTTCAATTCCCCGATCAACGATCTTTTTTAGTACGGGAAGCATAAGGCCGCCAATAGTCGCGGCCGTTTGCTTCAAATTATCGGTTAACGTCGACGTCCGGCCGGTCAAGGTTAGCGAAGCGTTTTCCATTCCCTTATAAAATTTCCCGCCTTCCGCCGTCATATTACGAAACGCTTTTGTAATTTCTTTCCCGGTCGCTTTTCCGGTCGATATCATTTCCCGCGCTTCGCCAACGGTTACGCCCCATTGTTTTGCTAAAGCGCCCAGGATCGGAACCCCGTTGTTGATAAGCTGGTTAACGTCAATCATGTTAGCCTTGCCCGCGGCTTTAATTTGTGAAAACGCTAGAATGATTCCTTGAAATCGTTCCGCATTTCCGCCCGCGGTGTCGCCCAACATCCGTAAAGTCGGTATCAAATCTTTTTGCGTCGCCGCTTCGAACCCTAAAAGCGTTTTCGTTGCTTGCGACAAAGTTCCAAATTCGAAAGGCGTCGCGGCGGCCGTTGCGTTTAAATCATTAACGATCTTACGCGCATTATCGACAGATCCCGTTAACGTCCCGAAATCGGTTATCGCGTTTTCAACTTTGGCCGCTTCAGAAACGAAAGACTTCATTCCCTGAGAAAGATAAAAGAACCCCTTTTGAACGACGCCCGCGGCCAAAACACCTTTCATTACATCACCAAACCCGCGGCCAGATCGCGACGCCTTCCTGAAAGCCCGCGAAGATTTATCGCCGAACTTATCGGCGGCGTTTCCCATTTTAACGAATTTTTGGGTAACGCGATCTTTAGCGCTAAAGATTGTAGCGATCGCGAAGTTCGGCATTATTTACCTTTCTTTTCCATCGCTTTTCGTTCAGCTTCGTCCATTAATAAATGCCAATCATTCCAGTATTTCATCTCAGTGTAACCCATGGCTTTTATTTCGGACGGCTGGACGCCGCGGTAAAACAAATTACCAATCATTTGTTCAACCGCGGCTATATTTGTAAAAAAAGTAACCCTATCGATTCCGCGATTGACATATCTGCGCCGGTTAATCGGGTTATAGCTGTTTCCCCCAACCCGGTTAAGGATCCAACAAGCGCATATATCTTGCCGAAGGTATCGGTTTCGTCCTTCCCTTTCATGGCAACCTTCGCCCGGCCCGACATTTCCGAATAAACCAATTCAGTCGTATCCCCTTTCGGCTTGATCAAGATTTGAACAATCCGAATCGGATCGCCCGCTTCAATAGAAAGATTCCCTTTCGTAATAGCGCGAATCAATCGATTTTTAGCGGTTTGAAAAGGGACTTGCAAAGAATCGGCCCAATCTTCGGGATCAATGTCGTAATAATCCATGAACAAATTGAATTGTTCTTCGGCCGATTCGCGACTTAATTTTGAATTACCTTCGGTCAAAATACACCCCCTGCAAAATTAAAAGGTTTATGATGCTAGAAAGCTATTCCAGGGATCGCGCGGAAGCAATTGAATAGTCGCGCGGTTTTCTTCGGTTTCCCTGGATTCGAATTCAATCCAACCAACCGTTCGAAAAACGTCGCCCGCGGCCGTTTCATAAGACATTGAAAACGCCGCTTGACTTTCCGCCAATTCCTTTAGGATTTCCCGTTCCGCGCCGTTCGCGATAACGGTTACGCCTTCCCGATTCTCCGCCCGTTTGGTTTGCTTTAGAAAATTTCGGCCTGAAGTCGGAACAACTTCGTTTTCATGAGTCGACCCGATTTCAGTAATATTCGTATCCGCCGCAAAATCAAACGTAATCCCGTTAAGGATTAATTTTTTTGGTGTCCCGGAAACGTCAACCATGATAAAAACCCCCTATAAAAAACGGTTAAAGATTTATGAAGAAAGAACCGCGATACTTGTATCGAATTCAGCGACAGTATCCAGGATAACACCTTCCCCGGAAAGAATAATCGAAAAGATCGCGTCAAAACCGACGTTCCCGGATCGAATTGTTACCGCGCCCGCCTCTTTCAACTTTTCAATGGTGAATTCCGCCGTATAGATCCAAGCCTTCGATTCGAAAGCCCGCGCTAAAGCGGTCAAATCATCTTTAACGGCGTCGATATCCCGCGCTTTTTGACGGTTAACCGTTGACGAAACTTTCGCGACATCCTGAACAATTGAAATGCCCAGCCATTTTTCTTGCTCGAAAGTCGTTCGAATATTTTTCAGAATGTTCTGAAGAATTGAAATATTCCTCATAGATCGATAACCATTGGACGTTACCGCAACCGTCGTCGGCCGGTAAAAGGAAACCACGTTCTGAAGGTATACCGCGCCGTTCTGAACCCGCGTCGGCGATATACCGGATTTAACGGCCGCGTCGCGGCTATCATAGTCGCTTGTCCATCGATCCGACTGATCGCCCGGATCAACGTTCGCAAGCTGAATGCCGACGTATGATTGTTCCGGCCGTTCGTTCGAAATGCGCGCCATATTTCCAACGGCGGCCGCGGCGATTTCTGAAGAATGCGTTCGGGATCCCGGAACCGCGATAATCCCGTTCGCACGATCGGTCAACCGCGCGTCGGTTATTACCTGAAGTGCGGCAAGTCCGGCCGATCCGGCTTGAGTATCGCCGGTAATCGCCCGGAACGGTCGCGAAACCAATTTATCATATAAGCCAAGAAAATCATTCCCCAGCCCAACATAAAGCGAAATGGCATCGATTACAGAGGTTTCTATTCCGTATCCATGAACAACGTCGGTAAAATGATCCTGGTTCGCATCGTCGCCCGTTCCCAAAGCGTTTAGGGCATTTTGAATTGTTCCGGTTCCCAGCCCACCGGATAATTGCGTATAAGTAACGGCCAACCCGGAAGGCAATTCTTCACCCGCGCCGATATTATCCGACATATCAATGTAATTACCCCAACGCGCGTTATCTTTCGCCGTTACGTCAACTTGATTCAATGTAACGCCGTTAACAGCCGCGGTTACTGGAAGATCATTATCGGCATTAATCGCCGCGGCAACGGCCGTCGCCAAATCGTTTGAAGTCATAGTCGACGTAACATTAACCACGACAAGTTCCGCGCCGATATAAAGCCGGTAAACGCCAACGACGTTTCCGGTAATAGTTACGGTTAAACTTCCGACAGCCTGAGAAGCGCCCGCGCCGTCCGGCTGGGCAATCGCCCAACATTCTATCCCATTCGACCCTTCAAAAACCCGCTTCGCCATTCGATGAATCATAAAACCAAACCCGAATCGCGTTGCGGCGTCTTCAGGCGATAAGATTTGAATCGGCGTATTTTCAACCGGTGAAAGCGTATTGTCATACGTTCCGATAATCAAAATTTTTCGCGGTAAAACTTCGGCCGTCGGCTGGAATTGAACGTTTTTAACTGAAGCGCCAACCGCCGCCGCTAAAGAATTGGTTGATAAACTCATTTTTTTAACCTCCTAAAGTTCCGGCGACGCCGGTTTTTTCGATATCATCGCCAACAATATCAACGGTAATATCGTAATCTTCATTAATAACGCCTTCGTCGCCAAGGATTTGTTCGGCGACCCGGCAACCTAATTGAACCGATCCCGTAAGAACAACATACTCCCCGCGCGGAATTGGGTTATCTTTTTGCAATCCTTGAACCCAACGATTCGAAACTTCACCTTTAGTTTCTAATCCAAGGTGAATATTTCGAGCGTCCATGAGAACTTGATAAATCAAATCGAAAAGTTCGTCAATGGATTCATCGGCAACCGCGGCCGCTTCCTGAAAAGCCGCCATAGCGGCGGCGACTTGCGCCGCGGTCGCGTTCGGATCGTTAATAACGGAAAGATCGCCTTCGGCGGCGCTTGCGGTTGTTAATTCAATTCTAAAAATTGCGTCATGTTGAGTAACCCCGTTTACCCGGCCGCCTTGCTTCGCAAAATCGCCCGAATGAAAAAATACTTGAACCATTCGATCATCGCCCAGCGCTTCGCCCGCGGCTTTCATTTGCCGTTGATAACCTATTGTTCTGTATCGACCATGTTCCGCCGGTCCAAGAACATTATTAATCAGACTATCTTTGACGGTTCGAAACATCATTGTCATAACTGAAGCGCCCTTCGTAAATAAAGCCGGATAAACCCAATCGACCGGCCGCCTTCAGGCGGCCGCGTCGAATCAATAATAAAATCTTCTAAAGTCGCCGTTTGGGATGGGTCAACGGGAATCTTCACGATCCATTTTTCGCCCGCGGCCGGAACGCGCGAAAGCGCCGCCCGGCGTAACGTGACAACCGGCTTATTAATGACAACTTCCTCCCCGGTGTCGGGATTAGTGCGAACGATGTCATAAAGGATTTGACCCCCTAATCTTTCGGGAACCAACGGATCCGCGGGATCGGCTATTTCGGTTATAATCGTTCCGTCGGGATCGATTAAGGTAACAGGAAGTTCCCATTCCCGATTAAGCGTTTTCTTTAGATCCGCGGCGACTTTTTCGCGAAGATTAACCATTGGGTTATGACTGCTTTGTTACAATTTTCTTCAAGTCTTCGTCGACCTTTTCCGGCTTTACTTTTTCAACCGGTTTTTCGCCGATACAACCCAAAGCGATAAGTTCTTTAACGCGTTCATCGGTTACGGCTTCGGGAATCGGTTCGTTTTGTCCGATCAACTTCTTACCAACCCGAAGAACCCCTTTCCCGATCCAAACATAATTTTTTGACTTTGCCATTTCTAAAAACTCCTTCTTTGAAATGATGAAAAAGCGTTCCCGGCGTTAACCGGGAACGCTTGATTACCTATTACCCGTTAAGGCGTCAATGTTGCGGTGAACGTCACGAAGGCGTCGGTCATCGTGGTCGCGAAAATCGGCGCGCTTTGAGAACGAATCGTCACGTTCTTGTGATTCGTCGACATATATGCATCGAAATAAAACATTTCCGGCCGAACGGTATGACCTTGATTTTTTACTCTTGGCGGCATCGGTTGAAGCGACGGAGAGAACCCGAACATTTCTTGATACATCGCGGCGCGTGTCGGAGTCATGGGAAGAACTTCGGACGGCCCGAAATACCGATCGCAACGCGCGCCGGAATAGGCTAAAAGCGCCTGATTGGTCGGCATATAAAGCGTTGCGGTTCCGGCGCTATTGGTGTAAACGTCAACATAGGTGAACAGCCAAACGGTGTATCCTTGCGGCGTCCGAAGTCGCCCGCGCGGAATCAAACCGGCATCGACAAACGGCATAAGATTGGGCGGAACCGGATTATTCGTCGCTACGTCGATCAACTCGAAACGCCTGTTATCGGCCAACGTTTGAACCGCCGTATTCGCCAACAGCGCTTCCATGGATCCGCCGCCCATGATAAGCATATCCGGCGTAACGTGAGCATCGGCCCGGATAAGCGCGCAACCGGTGTCGATGTCGCCTAAGATATCGGATGTTACGACATCCCATTTTGTCGCCGGGGTTATGGTATGCGTTGCCGGGCGATAAAAATCATAAATCAAATCGCTGTTAGTCGTTCCCAGGATTCCCGGCATTTCGCCCGTTAAAATTGACTGAGAAGCGAGATATTCATAAAGGCGAAGCATACGGCGAACGTGTTCTTGATGCTGGATTCGAGCAAGTTCCCGAAGACGATCAAGTTTATCCATATTCGCGTATGGATTTTCCCCGGCTAACCGACGATTCAATTGATCCGCTTCGATTCCGCCTTCTTCTTCAATCAACGGATATACGCGAGAAACGGAAGTAAACTTTTGTTCTTGCGTATTTTGTTGACCTGATATCATTCGGGCATTGGTCCCGCGATGAATCAACGCGGCAAGGCGTTCATTCCCGCGAATGATATCAATTTCAACGATATTCGCATTGGGAGAAAACAAGGTTTTCCCGCCCGCGGCTGGACGGCCGAAAAACGTTTGAAAAGCGGTCGGAACCGAAATAACTTCGCGGTCGTCGAAAACTTCGACCATATACCGGCTATAAGGATCAACCGCTAAAGGTGTCGTAAAAGCGCTCATAATAAAAACCTCCGAAAAAATCTTGTAAAAAGTTTAGTTGTTTTGAATCCCTTTAAACCGGTTTAGGTGTTTTCAAACGAAGAAATATCGATCGTATCTTCGCAAAGAATCCCGCGGGAAGCGAGCCGATCGCGAACCGTCCGAAGATCAACGCAAGTGGCTTCGCCGGGCGCGGTTTCGATTACAGTATCAAGCGTTTTCGAATTTTCGATAACGATTTGATTCTCATCGACCATAACGTTAAGGCCGACCATAATCGGCGCGTCGGTAACATCGCCCGCGACAAGATCGGCGGCGGCAACGGAAGGCCCGACATAAATCCCTTGAGGAATCGCGGCCCCGGTTGTCGCGGTTTCATCGGTAAACGGAACCCATTTCTGACTTGCGGCAACCTTCGCCATAACGGTTCCGAAAACAAGCGCCGTGGCGCGCCCGGCGTCCTGTAACAGCGTTGCATCGCCAAGAACGGCGGCGTTCCCGAAAAGAACAAAGGGAACATTCGTGTTATTCAGTCTTACTTGTAAAGCCATGATTTATACTCCTTTAAGCCTTCAAATTTAAACGTTAGCGGTATTGAATCGAAAAGCCCTTCCCCTTATGCCCCGCGGGCATCCGTCACGCGTTGAATAGCCGCTTGAAGATCTTGTTCACTGTTCAACGTACCATCCGGGGAGACGGCGTTACCTTGTTCAACGGCGTTCGTTTCGCCGGTCGCTTCCGTTTCGCTTTGCGCGGTTTCGGAAGCGGCGGTTTCAGCTTGCGCGTCAAGAACGGCCGCCGCGCCTTCGAGCGCATCGAACCCGGATTCCCCGGTCAAAACCTTGACGGCAAGCGTCTTGATCGCTTCAGGATACTTCGATTCCTTGTTCAGATAAGGAACGACTTTCTTGATCCGCGCTTCAACCCGATCGGAACCGGATTGACTTCCCTTCTCTCTTGCTTCGACGATCGCCGCGTCAAACTGAGCTTTGGCCCCGGCGTTTTCCTTCAGAAATTCCATTAAATCCATTGTCTTTTTCCCTTCATTTGCTTTTGATTGATTGATAGTTGTTTCCCCGTTAGCCGGATTTTCGTCAATATTAGGATCATTTGAAGAATTCGTCAACAACTTTTCGGAATCATTCCGATCCGCCGCAACGGAATTCCCGGCAATCTCTAACGATTGATTATCTTCCGCGCTAAAACCCTTCCTTTTTTTATCGGCACAACCGGCCGTTATAACCATGTCAAATTTCAAGGCGTCGATCATTCCCGTCGAAAAGGCGTCCGGCTTTCCTTCGTCGGGATCCCACGCGATCAAAACGCCACCTTTTCCGAAATCAGAAATAACTTTTTCTTCGGCAATCTTCCGGCCTTCGGCGATTCGGGATATAAAAACCCGTTCCGTCGCGTCGATCCGTTCCCGGATTATATCGCGCCCTTCTTTGGTGTCGATATCGGGAAATTTCTTCGGCGCGTTCTTTGAAACGATCGTTATATCTTTTATTCCAAGGCGTTCATCGTAATTCTTCCAGGAAGTAAAAGCGACAACGACTCCGATCGATCCGAATTCATTCGTCGGCGCGGTCGCCCATATTTCGTCAGCCGCCGACGCCAACCAATAACCCGCGCTTGCGACTAACCCGGTCGCGATCGCTGTTACTTTCTTATGTTTTCTTAATTCCATGATTGCTTGATAAGTTTCGTCGAGTCCATCGACAACGCCGCCGGGAGTATCCATAATCAATCGAACTTCTTTAACCTGATCGCTTGCCTGAACCGTCATAACGGCGTCGATGATATCCTGATAAACGGTCGCGTTGAATCCAAAGAACTTGGAAATATACGACGGTTTCGCATTGGTCAACCGGCCTTTAATGGTGATATACGCCGTATCGCCTTGAACGGAAAGGATATCGTTCGTCGCGCCTTCCGTTTGAAATATCTCGAAGGCTTTTTGACGATCTTCCAACGTCGCGTTTTCAATTTTTTCAAGATACTTTTTTAAATAGGTCGGTTCAACCGCCCAAAGCGTATTATCCATAATTGACCCCTCTTAATATACCGTTATTTCCGGCTTATCCGCTGTTTGAATTAAACGACCTTCCGCAATAATTCGAAACGATAATAACGTTGATAGATTATCTTGTATTATCAATTCTAAAGTTTCCCCCGGAAATAAGCGGATATTTGTTCCGTGTTTATCCCGGCCGCCGAACGTATATCGAACCGCGATCCCGTGGACACCTTGCGCGGGATTCGACGCGTCGTACACGGTGTAATCATATGCATAGTTCGCTAATTCAAGATTTAATTTTATATTCCAAATATTTTTAAGAACGCCGTTGTTTTGTCTTAGAACAACGCCATTTGTCAAACCGTTTACTATATCCCCGAACTTTCCGAAGTCGGGCGCGTTATCACAAGTCATTTGAATCATTATCCGGGTTATGTCAACCGCTTGCCCGGAAACTTGTCCCGGCCCGCGAACCTCAAACGTTTGAGGCGTTATTGACCCATCAACATTTAAATCGCGCGTCGTATTAACCATTTGATCGCCCGCTTCAAAAGCGAAATCAAGCGGCGAATCAACGGTTATATTATTTCCGGCAACCGCTAAAACTTCGCCGAAATAAAATTGATTCGCAACGGCCCCGGAAAAAACCCCTAACCAATCGCCGATAACAATTCCCGTCGAATCGGTAACAACTAAAAGGCGGCTATCAATGACCGCGTTAACGGCCAATGTTGCCAGATTTTTTAATTTAATAAAAAACAAATCAACCGGAACATGAACTATGTCGGGAAGCGCCAAAACTTCCGCGCCGTCGCGCCCGATCGGATCGTTTCCTATGATATCCCATTCCATTATAAATGAACCTGAACCTTTCCGGCTTGCCGTTGAGCGTAAATATAAATATCAAGTGGATCCTTCCCGGATATTTTCGCCGCCGGAAGACGAAGCCGCGTTCCTTCGTCAGCTAAAACCGTCGGCGCGGTTCCGCCGGTTATGCGATACGTCGAATAATAAATCGCGCCGGTTTCAATAACGTAAACCGCGCCCGTCTTAACAGCCGTCGCGACCTTGACCCATGTATCAACCGGAATGTCAAACGATACTGGATTTTGCGACGGCATTATTCATCTTCCTTATCTTCTTTTACTTCCAAAGGCGCTTTAGCCGCCGCGCCCCATGGCGCGTTAGGTAGTTCTTCGAATTCGCGCGCCAATTTTGCCCGGTTCGCCTTTCCGCTTGATCCGTTATGATTTCTTGCAAGTCTGTCAAGTGTTACCGCGCCCATTTCAACATATTGCTTATCCGCCGCCGCGGTCTTTGACGGATCTATATTGGGCATCGGCGAGCCGACCCAACGGTTATTAATCCAGGCGGCTTTTAAGCGCGGATCTAACCATCCGGGCGCGGAAATCCGCCCGGCGGCTATTTCTTCCGAAAGCCACATTTCATAAACCGGATTCAAGAAATCCGACGCCATTTCTTCGCGCCATATTTGCGCCACTCTCCAAAAGAGAATAAGCGACGCCCGCGACGCTGAGAAATTTTTGTCGAACTTCATCAAAAGAACTTCGATCGGCATCGACGACGCCGCGGCAAGATAAGAAGTAAACGAATGAACAAACGAATCAAACGATTCCGACGGCGCGGTTTCCGGGAACGCCTTTAAATCTTCGCCGCCGGTCAAATTGAAAACGCCAACGCTTCCAGGTGTATCCAAGGTCGCTTCCGGTAACGGCGAATAAGAAACCGTCGCGGCCAACGCGTCGGCCGCGTCCGTTGTTCCGTCAAAATCGGGCGCGGTTCCATAAAGGGAAGGAATCGGCCCGGCCCCGCGATTTGTCGCGATATCTTCAAACGGATTTGTCGCGTCCTTATCTTCCGCCGGTTTCGTATACATCATAATTGACGATTGATTAATCGCTTTCTTTATTTGCGCAGAAGTAAAATCGGTTATGTTCTCGAAATCCTGTATCGCTTGTGAAAGCCGGGAATACCCGCGTAATTGACCGGCGTATTCCTGCGAAAACCCATGTAACATAAAAATCCGTTTCGACCTGGACCCCCGCGCCGGAACGTCGACCGATTTATAATAGCCGGGTTTCGACAAATCGGGAACCCATACGCGATATTCAACTTCGCGCCCTTGTTCATCGCGCTTAATTCCATCCTGCGAATATTGCGGCCCGAATGTTGACGTAAAACCCCAGCCTTGAATTTGATCGGGATCAATGAATTCCCATTGAAGCGGATTCAATAAATGCTTTTCGCCGGAATAATAAAGACGAATAAACGTGTCGTTATCTCTATGCTGGCAAATTTGATACAACCTATGGGATTGATAAAAGTTCATTAGCCCGGCGCGATGCTGAACTTTAGCCCGCGCCCATGAATCGAAACGTTGTTCGACGTCATCGGCCCACGCTTCCGCTTGTTCCGGCGTTATACCTAAAATTTCCGCCTTTGGAGTCGCTTCCAACATTAAACCAACGTCGGCGACAGTATCCGCGTAACGATCAACCAAGGCGCGCGCTTGCGAACTTTCGTGGTAAGCGTCTCGCGCATTTCGTCTTAACAAGGAATGGTTTAAAATTCGCCCGCGACCCGACGCCGATAAACCATAGGGCCATTTTGAACCGTCCGAACCGGATCCATAAGTATGACTATAGAAACCGGATCCGAACGAATAACCGGCGGCGTTCTGTTTTACGGGTAAGGAAAGACTTTCAGCGGGCGGCGCGGGTAATAGCTTTTTACGGAAGAAATCTAATATTCCCATTATTAGCGCGTCCTATTGTATTGTTTACGTCGAACGTTCAAATTCATTATACCGGTTCCATTCAAACGACGATAAAGGGATCGGATATTACTTTCAAGCGCGTCAACCGCCATTTGAAGTTCTTCTAATCCCCGGTATTTCGTTTGCTGAGATCCTTCCCCGGTATCCAATCGATAAGAAGCAATCTCCGTTAACGCCGCGGAAAGCGCCGCATTGGCAAGCGCCAATTGTGCTTCCTTCGCGACAATTTCCGCGCGAATGGCGTCCCTTGTTGCGGTTGTTAGCATCGCGACCCCCCTTCGAACCCTGATAATGAAACGCAAAAAATCGTTAATTATTCAGGGATTAACACAAAGGAATCTATCTGTCAACTAAAAAGATCGGGAGTATTTAGCTTCTAAAGCGTCGATTATTGTTCGGCGAGATATTTGTTGAAGTGCGGCCGGTGTCGCGCCTTCGTCCTTCAGCCGAAGTTTTAAATCAAGAACTTGAGCGTCAAGCCAAACGTCGCCCGCGCATAACGCATAAACGCGACAGTCAAGCGCTTCGTTCCGGCGACCCGGCCGACAATAGAAGGAACCATCCGTTCGCTTTTCTTCCGCGGTTAGCTGATCGAAATACTTTTCGCCATAATCAACCGGGAATTCACAAAAGCCCGGCCGTTGTGGATCTATGTCTTGACGTTTGATTTTTAAATTATTGTATATGTGGGTTTTGTAATAGTTCGTCGATATCTCATAAAAAACCGTATCCCCGGATTTCGCCGCCCGATATCTCCTGAAGTTTTGCGGCCCGGCGTCGTCGGTCGGTTCACCTTTTTTCTTTTTAAGCGCCTGGAACCCTTTTATCGGAAATGTATTCGCCCAGCCTTCGCAAAATCGATAAACTTCCGCGGTAACGTTTCCATCCCCGGAATCTATAAAAATTATTTGCGGTTGAAATTCCGCGCCGTCGGCGCGGCGGAAAATTAAATTTGTCTCTTCCGCCCATTCATTTAATTTCTGCCACGCGCCCGCGGCCGGATCGTCAACCGGTCCAAGAAAAGTTAAATATGCGACCGACCAAGTTCTATAACCCGCGCCAATGCCTAAAACTTCCGCTTCCAAGCGCGGCGGATTATTAGGATTCTTTTCCGATCCGCGTTGAACGTCGACCCCCATAACGAGATAAAGAACGCCGTCTTGAACAACCCCCGACGAATACGCGCCGCGTAATTCGATTACGTTTTCCAATTTAGGCCGGGATCCGGTTTCCTGATATGCAAGGCCCAAATATAAATTAACGAACGCCCGCATCCCGTCGGGAGTCGTCAACGCTTCGTCGCGTTCTTGAACTAATTCAGTCCAAGAAAACATCCCAACCGGCGAAAGCAACGAAGGTATATGGTAGGATCGGCGGATAGGATTCGCGTCGGAAACTTCCGGCGTCCATACACCCTTATGAAGAAACATTGATTTATGATGATTGAAAAAAGCGTCATGGCAAAATTCACAAATATAATAACCCCGGATTAAACGCCCGGCTTCGCGATCGGCTTTAATACCATGTTGGGTATCTTCATTCCCGTAAACTAATTCTTGATACTTTCCGCATAGCGGGCAAGGGATCCGAAACTTCCGCCGGTCGCCTTTATTGTATTCTTGCGTTATAAGCGATTGTTCAACGGTCGTCGGCGTCGAAAAGGTAAGGATCTTTTTACGCGCGCCCCAACCACGCGTTCGGCCTTCAGATACTTTTAACCAATTTCCTTCGCCCGTTTTTAATAAAGGCGGCGCGCCGTCAACTTCGTCACGAATTAGGATCCGCTTCGAGTCCATACGAAGGCCCGCGGCGCTTTGGGCGCTTGCCATATCCAAATTCCCGCCGATAAATTCTTTCGAAAATATCTTGTCGCCGGTTCGCCGGGATTTCTTATTTTCGGTTTGAGCGAAAATCTTATGCCGGAATCCACACGAATCAATTAACGGTTCAAGTCGTTTCGTGGCCCATTTCAAAAGAAGTTCCGCGGTCGCCGATATGTATAATATTTCGGACGGGAATTCGTCCATCCAATACGCCATGACGTTTTCCGCGCAAGCCGTCGCGCCAAGCTGAACGCCTTTCATTATATCCGTCATTTGGATAGGCGAAAACGGCGACATACAATCCATAGGTTCAACTAAATACGGCGTTCGGTTATTCCGCCAAAAGCCCGGAAACGGCGTATTTGAGGGAAGGACGCGCTTCCGCTCTATATATTCGGAAATATATTTCATAGGCGGCTTTATAGGCTTTTTGTTGTTCTGTTCGCGCAAACAAGCTAAATCGTCAATTCGGTATTCCGTTTGTAGCATCGCCGATTATTTCCTTTAGTTCCATTTCAACAAGGAACCCATTTAAAATGTCTTTGATATGTTCAAGGATTGCATAAACTTCTTTATCAATTCTTTCAGTCGCGGCCAATACCAACGCGGGATCGTCAACGTTAAAGATCGATGCAAGTTCCGGCGCGAGATTCATACCAAGCATTCGGAATTCATTTACGTCGACAGTGTAAATTTTCCCGAACATCTTCGCGACTAAATCCCGATCGATTAATTTCCGGCGCGCGCGATCCGTTCGCGTTTTTATATCCTGGATTTGTTGAAGTGTCTTTAATTTATTTGTGAACGCTTCGGATATTTCGTTAAATTCTTCGAAAGTAGTATCAGCGCCCAACAACCCTTTAATTTTTGCACGAAGCCCCGGCGAAAGAGTCGTTAACGCGTTCGAACCGCCGTTGTCTTGTCGATCCGCGCGCCCGTTCCCCGGTTTACTTTTTTGAGTATGCAAACGTTTATACGCGCGAGTTTTAGGATCCGTTAAATCCAAGTAAACGCGTTCGCCTTGTTTATGCGCGGTTAAGTCGCCTTTGGAAATAGCGTTCGCGATCGCGTTCGGCGATACTTTACAGGAACGCGCGAATTCGCTTTGGCTTATGAATTTCATACGATGTTTGATCCTTTCTAAAAAAGTCAATGAATTCAATAGGTTTAGAACCCCGGCACGTCCGGCCGAACGCGGCTTCGACAATTAGG
>Ga0180437_10001061_pt1 | contig 48483 bp, 44 predicted proteins | sample SS_ome_4_FD_132410 | JGI IMG/M metagenome (GOLD analysis project Ga0180437, IMG submission 132410) | Hypersaline lake sediment archaeal communities from the Salton Sea, California, USA - SS_3_D_1 metaG | ecosystem: Environmental > Aquatic > Non-marine Saline and Alkaline > Hypersaline >... | reverse complement strand
GTATTTCTGCTTGATCGGCCAAAGCAGCCGGCGCGCCTTGTCGAGGTTCACATTGTCGGGCCAGCTGTTGAGGGGCGCAAAGCGTTGTGTGCCGGATCCCGCACCCCCACGGCCATCGCCCATTCGGTATGTGCCTGCGCTGTGCCACGCCATCCGGATGAAGAGCGGCCCGTAGTGGCCGTAATCGGCCGGCCACCAGTCCTGCGAGTCTGTCATCAGCGCATAGAGGTCCTTCTTCAGGGCATCCAGGTCGAGTTTTTTGAATTCCTCAGCGTAGTTGAACGCCCCGCCCATCGGATTGCTTATATGAGAGTTCTGATGAAGAATCTTGAGATTCAACTGGTTTGGCCACCAGTCCCGGATCGACATGCCACCGCCAGCAGTGGGTCTGTTAACTCCGCCCGTTACCGGGCACTTGCTTTCGTTATTCATCTATTTTCTCCTTACTTTTCAAGCTTGGGTTTGTACAGCTAACCTTGGTATATATACCAATACAACTTCCAAATTATATTCCTATTATAATGAATAAGTTCCCTATATAAGGTATTTTTAAGTCGAATGCCTTATATAAGGAATCCCGCCCTCCGTTTTGAGCTTTTAAATCTTCCCCCGCTCAAAGGAGTTTCCTCATTTGGAAATCATCAAAAAGAGATAAACTTTACAAATGTATCATAATAAAGATTGGTTAAAAAATCAAGAAAAAACATTGTTATATTCGAGTCCGAATGGCTGGAGGATAAAAATGTACATATAAGGGATTATTTTCCCAAGATTTTTTAAGTCTATTAAAGTAATCAAAGATGAGCTATAAAAGGGATCCGAAAAAGGACAGGTTTTGTAGGGGTATGTTATGTTTTTGTTGTTTTTCCTCTATTCATAATCCCATAAATAACAAAGCCCTTGACCTTTAAAATCAGGGGCTTAAAGTGGTGAGGGTGTTGGGGATCGAACCCAAGACCCACGGCTTAAAAGGCCGTTGCTCTACCTAACTGAGCTACACCCTCATATCGGGGCTAAAGATAATAAAAAAAGGTGCGAATGTCAACCCAGAAAAAATCCGGGTACTGTCCTAATTTAAATTTTTCAATATTATGTTTTGGTGTTATTTTTGCAGTTAAATTAAGGGGGAGACATCTAATAAGACGGGTGTCTCCCCATAACTAAAATTTGGGAGCGAAAATTACTCCCCTCGCCCCAATTGAAGGGAGTGAGAAGATGGAGAATGAATTAAGAAAAAACAATCAAGATGCAATATCACCAATGGTTATGATAGAATGGCGTGATGCTAAATTTTTTCCTGGAACATGCGATAAAGAAGAAATTCTACAAAAAAAAATGGCTTTATTTAGGAGTTTGGGTTATTTAATAATTCAAGATTCGGTTTCTACAGTTATCGCTGCCGAATTAAATGATGAGGGAGAATATAGGGATATAACTTTAATTCCAACGGGTTCTATATTATCGACCAAAGAATTAATCATATTTACTATGTAACTCTTGATGTTCTTTTTTGGTCAGCACCCTCAAATTTCGCGGATCATTATTATGTTTATCGCGGTCTTTATGATGTATTTCCAAGTTACCGATCCTGTGTTTTTTGCCGTCTTTATCAGATCGACAGCCACGACGCCTAATAATTGCTTCTCTTTCTTCGGGGGTTAATAATGTCATGATTAATCCTCCTTATTCTCTCAGATTCAAAATCTTGACGTATATGTTTAAGCTGGGCCTTATAAAGGTTGTATAAAGTATCTATATCGGCCTTGCTCATCGGCGGTAGTAAATTTGAGGCGATTAAAGAAAAGATAAGTTCTTTATTTTCTTTTTGAATGGTGGTTGTTGCTTTACTGCTTGACCATGCAAAGTATGCAATTGCTATCATACACATGACATTAATTATTGATAGAAATATCAACATGACAAACCTCCATAGAAAGGATTACAAATGCGTATTCAAGAACTAACCACCAAAACGGGTTGGCAGATAGAATGTTTTACTCAAGATTCCTATGAGAAAATGAAAAGGGAGATGGCACGACTAAGCAAAAAATATAATGCCAATAGGATTATAAATGTTGCTCAAGCCAATCAACGACATTCCCAAAGCCTTGTCCAGCCATCGGTTTTGACAAGGTGAGAATTAATAACTGATCATTTTTATCCAAGTATTGAGACAGGCCATTATATAATTCGTCGGGTGGCATTTGACATTTAACAGCATATGAAGATTCAGATAATTGAGCATATGGGAAGGTTTTAATGAAAGATAAAAGATCATAATTTTGTCCAGGTTGGTGTAAGTCATAGGCGATTAATTTGATACTCATGATAAACCCTCCTATATAGGCACTTTTTTAGTAAATTTACACTTTCTCTGTAGGTGTGGTTTTGTATGGGCACATTCAATTTGTTCACCAAATCCACAATATTTGTATGAAAAGGTCTTACAGTTTATTACTGGGTTTTTCTCCCAATGTCCGCAATCAATACTAACAATTTTACAAAATCTTTTTGTAATAGTAACTATTTGATTTTTAGGAGACCCACCTTCGTCTACCGGACGAAATGTGCAACGGGCAGTATATCGGTCGAAAAAAAGTGATCTTAGCGGAGAAAGGAAATGTCCAATGAGAACACCAATGAAACCCGATATGATTATTTTTAACATAATTTTTTACCTAATTCTTGGTACAATTAGTGGGTCTATAATGGCAATTATATGGAAAGATCGTACCATTGAAATAATGCTTGCATCATATTCAGGTGTAGCGATTGGATTATTAACAAGACACCAAAGTATACGCAAAATGCTCAAAAATGTCAAGAATATTATGCGACCATCTTACCATTAAAATTCAACAGTTCCCCCCATGTCCAAAGATGTTTAGATACATTGGCCTCCATAGCCGGAGTTACTCGTAAACTACGATGAATTCTCATGAAATTATAGTGAAAGAAATGTAAGTGAACCGACGCCACAAGATTCTTGAACTTCTTAGAGAAGCCGTTAGTTAACCGAGTAAATCTTCGCATCTGCATTCTCATAGTCAGGTTTTGCCGTTCAACGTAGCTTGTGGAGATATTGTTTACATTAGGTCTACCCAATAAAGGAATTATATCTATGCCTATTATTTGAGCAGGAGAGTATCGTTTTTCACCACCAGGTTCATTTCCATACTGCTTATGAATTTGAGCATAATCAATGTCTATCCCGAATACGGAGTCTACTACGTTAAAATAAGGTCGGAATGAATCGGTTGAGAGTTGAATTCGAGAGTTAATGCGTATCGCTAACTCATAGATAAATTGATAAGCTGTTGTACCGTTTCTTTTTCCAATAGTATAGACCGGAACCAGTTTAGTATCAGCATCGAGAGCGACAAAGACATATTGATCTCCTAAAAACGGATCGTCGGTTTCATCCTTTTTCAAATGTTTTTGTTTTTTAGCTACATAACACCAAATTTCATCAGCCTGGACAGTTTTAAGGTTAAGATCACGCATGTAAATATCATGCAGTTCTGAGGCTTTTTCTCCGGCCCTGACCATAAGTCTCATGATCGTATCTCTGTGTACATCACAGATTCTTTCTATAGACCGGATGGAGTTACCTTCTACAAGAGAGGTTAAGACAAGAGATTGTTTTTCAAGGGAAAGATGGTTACACATGGCAAGCTCCTTCGGGCAAATAACCCTTGCGTTGGCGCCCGAAAAAGCTTATATTTGAGTAGGCACTCACAGCTTTAACGGGCTGTGATTGTTTAGGTCTACGTGAGCCCCAAACTCATGTAGACCGCGAATAAAAAGAGCGGAGACGGCGGGATTCGAACCCGCAAATCCTGTCAGGGATTACCGAGTATAAATCGGGTGTCATAACCACTCGACCACGTCTCCGATGTGATTGAGTAGAGAGGCTATCTCTTGCCAGATGGCCTTTCTACTATCATCACATCGAAAGTTATTTATCCCCTTATTTAAAGTCAATATGGAAAATATATTTATCAGGAGAAAAACATGTTTTTTTTATTAATCCCTGGTTAACTCATAAAAAATCATGCAATTAAAAGTCAACCAGGGATATTATGGGAGCTACCGACGGAATAATTCAAATTAGGACACTACCAAAATCCGTGATTATCGAAAAGATCAACTTATTCCATCCAGATGGTCTGGTCTCTGTTAGCACCCACGGATACAATCCCGATGGGAATTCCAGCGATGGTCTGGATGCGTTCCAGATAGTCGCGTGCCGGTTTCGGGAGATCGTCGTACCGTTTGAAATCCGATATCGTCGTCTTCCATCCCGGCATCGTGTCGTATATAGGCTCTACCTCATCCAACACAGACATCGTTAAGGGAAAATGATCCAGCGCCTTGCCGCGATATTCGTATCCGATACACACCTGAACTTCATCCAGTGTATCCAGGACATCCAGCTTTGTCACAGCCAGCACATCGATTCCGTTGAGCCGAACGGCATACTGAGCCACCATTCCATCGAACCAGCCGCACCGTCTTGGCCGGCCCGTTGTGGCTCCGTATTCTCCCCCCATTTCCCGTATTTTCTCACCCATCGCGCCCTTAAGCTCCGTGGGAAGGGGGCCGTTTCCGACGCGTGTTGTGTAGGCTTTGATCACACCGATGATGCGGTCGAGCTTACGCGGAGGAAGTCCCAGTCCCGTGGCCATCCCGCCGATGGTGGTGTTGGAGGATGTGACAAAAGGATACGTGCCGAAATCGATATCCAGCAATGTTCCCTGGGCTCCCTCGACGAGAAGCCGCTTCCCTTTCTGAATTTCCTGATGAAGCATCCAGGAGGTATCGGTGATACAGGCTTTGATCCTTTCCCCAAAATAGCGAAGGGAATCCAGAATCGATTTTACGTTCACACTGCCTTTGCCTCCGACGTCTTCCAGAATACCGTTTTTCATCTGCACGTTCCAAGCCACCTTTTCGGCCAGGCGTCCCGGATCGAGCAGATCTCCAACACGGATTCCGACACGGCTGGCTTTATCGGCGTAAGCAGGGCCGATGCCTCGTCCCGTCGTACCCAATGTTTCACTGCCTTTGTCTTCTTCCGCAACCTTCTCGATGAGATGATGGTATGGCAGTATGAGATGTGCATTCTGGCTGATCCAGAGTCGTTTGTCGATGGAGATGCCCTTGCCTTTCAGGAAAGCGATCTCTTCCTGAAAGGAATCGGGGTTGATGACCAATCCATTCCCGATAACGCATGTGATATGCGGTCTTAAAATACCCGTGGGTATGTGGTGGAGGATAAAACACTCGCCGTCAAACTCCACGGTATGTCCGGCATTGGGCCCGCCCTGATACCGGGCAACGATATCTGCTGTCTCGCCCAACAGGTCGACGACTTTTCCCTTCCCCTCGTCACCCCATTGTGTACCCAGAACCGCCTGTACGGGTACCGCGTCTTTAAGCAAAGCTACCAATGGCCTCGTCCTCTTCCTCGAAAATGTCAAACACCCGATCCATCTTTGTGATACGCAAGAGATCCTGGAGTCTCTTGGCCAGGCAGAGAAGCTTCAGATCACCGCCGTGGTTGCGCACGGTTGTCAATCCGCCGATGAGAATCCCCAGTCCGGAGCTGTTCATGTAGTTGACGTTTCCCATATCGACGATAATGTGTGTTTTCCCTTCATGAATCAGATCGCGAAGTTTCTCTGTAAGGAGCGTGGCGTCGGGTCCGCCCACCATTTCTCCCTCTAAGGTGAGGATGATAATATCCTTCTTCTCCTTGGTACTTAACTTCATCTCTGCCCCTTTTACAGTCGACTCATCTTTTCTTTCTTGCCATCTTGAGTTCACGCTTCCCCCCGTGACGCATTTGCCATTCCAACACAACCGGACTCGCCACAAAAACCGAAGAATACGTTCCCACGATCACACCCACGAGCATGGCAAAGGCAAATCCTTTGATAACTTTTCCGCCGAAAAGATACAGGATAAAAACCACCACGAAAGTCGTGAGTGACGTGACCACCGTACGGCTGAGACACTGGTTAATGCTCTTGTTCATAATGGTTGGCAGATTCTCACTCCTCAGCACTTTCAGGTTTTCCCGGATTCGGTCGTATACGACGATGGTGTCGTTCAGAGAATAGCCCACGATGGTCAGAAAAGCAGCAATCTCTTTGAGTGATATTTCATAATTTAAGAGAGCGAATATTCCCAGGGTAATCAGGACATCATGAAACAAGGCGGCAATGGCACCCACGGCAAACACGAACTCGAAACGCCATCCGATGTAGATGAGGATAAGCAGCAGTGCGATTAAAATGGCCAGAATCGTCGCCTTTCTGAGTTCTTCTCCGATCTTTGGCCCGATGGTGTCGATGCTCCGTATTTCATACGCTATGTCCGATACGGACTGTGAAATGGCCTCTTCCACGCGTCGTGCCGTTTCCGTGGCACTGGCTCCCCTCTGTTGTTGGACGTAAATGAGGTATTCATTCCGTGTTCCAAACGTTTGGATTTCGCTCGTTCCCATGCCCATGGAGGCCAAAGCATCCCGTAGCTGTGTCGTCGAAATTTCTTTCTCGAACCGGACGACAACGGAGGTTCCACCTTTAAAATCGATACCGTAGTTCGGTCCCCCGCGAACGATCAAAGAAACGATCCCGACTAGAAACAGACCCGCAGACAGAAAGTAAGCATACCTTCTCCTGGAAATGAAATCAATGTTGGGTGTTTGGAAAAATTGCATACCTCATCCTTCCTTCGAATCGAATAATTCCTTTGCAAAGACTGAATTAAATGCTGAGACGTGTCAGTGTCCGTCTTGCCGTGATATGCGTAAAAATCAAGCGTGTAACGACCAATGCCGTGAACATACTTACCACGATACCGATGGACAGTGTAACGGCGAATCCCCGAATGGGGCCGGTGCCAAACTGGTAGAGTACCAGTGCCGTCAGGAGGGTTGTGACGTTGGCGTCCAGAATCGTCCGAAATGCGCGGGCGTATCCCGCATCGATGGACGCACGGACAGTCTTGCCCGTCTTGAGTTCCTCCCGGATGCGTTCAAAGACAAGCACATTGGCATCCACGGCCATACCAATGGTTAACACGATACCGGCCACTCCCGGAAGCGTCAGGGTGAACCGGAACTGAGCCAGGATCGCCAGCAAGAAAAGGAGATTCAACAGCAGGGCCACATCGGCAATCATCCCAGACATCCGGTAGTATAAAATCATAAAGACCACCACGATGCACATACCGATGAGCGCTGAGTACCTGCCCCGGGTAATGGAATCCTGCCCCAGGGAGGGTCCGATGGTCCTCTCCTGGATGATTTCGACCGGAGCTGGAAGTGCACCCACCTCCAGGACGATGGAGACCATCTTGGCCTTATCCATATCCGAAATCCCCGTGATGCGGGACCTTCCGTCGGGTATCTTCGTCTGAATGACGGCATCCTCGACGACGCGGTTGTCTAACACGATGGCCATCAATTTACCGATATTCGCCCCGGTGACACGGGAAAAAATACGGGCCCCTTGCCGATTCAGGGAAAAATGGACTTCCGGCTGACCCGCACTCTGAACATCAGAGCCGATGGTTACTCTAGCATCGGTTAGATACTGACCGGTGAGTTCGGCCTCTTTTTTTAGGAGAAAAAGTTCACGATACGTCCTGTCGGCAATATTGAAAGGCTCGGAACCCCAGAGGAATTCGGCATCCGAAGGAACGAGCCTCTGGATGTCTCCCCGTTGAATAATCCGGTCGACGGCCGTGACGTTCTCGATGGGAACGCTAACGTTGTGTCCATACCGGCGCGTATCCCTCAGGAGGGCCAGAAACGGATTCTCCTCGAAAATCTGTTCATCGACGACCAGGGATGTATCCCCTTCTTCCGTCTCCACTGGAGTCGGCTCTTCTTCCCCAAAGAGTTCACTCACGCTGATGACTTTATCCTGGCTGGGCTTCTGCTCAGACTCCTGGGCGGCAGTATCGGCCTCCGCCACCTCCATCTCTTCCGGCGTGCGTGCACCACGCTCCTGTGCCAGGGCGTTGTCGATTTTTTCGATGACATCGGTGAAGACTTCCGGATCTTTGAGCATCTTAAATTCCAGAAGGGCCGTACTCTGGATGAGTTCCTTGGCCTGTTCGGGATCCGAGATGCCGGGAAGGGCGATTAGAATTCGTCGAGAACCCAGGGGAGAGATATTGGGTTCTGAAACTCCGAATCGGTCGATTCGATTCCGCAGTTTCTGGAGGGATCGGGTCATGGCACTTCTGGCCTCATCCTCCAAATCGTTGACGATTTTCCGTTCCGAATCCCCACGCTCCCCCCAGTACCTGTTCAGAGGAATGTTCCCCTGGTTAAAATTCCGGCGGAGGATGGCCATGAAATTTTCCGTACTCACGTTGAGCTCTTCTTTGGAGGCTTCAATAATTTCCTCGAACTGATCGTCCTTGTTCCGAGCCAATTGATCCACGAGAGCCGGAAGATCGACTTCCAGCACCAGATACATACCTCCTTGAAGGTCCAGCCCCATCTTGATGGCTTTATTCGTGAGTTCGTAGAGCGTTCCCTCGGCCTCCATCGTTTCCTTTTGTTCAGGGTCAATCGTCCAAAATTTATACGTCGGCCATAAAGCGTAAACAGCCCAGAGAACCAAAAGAACAATGATGACGGTTTTCGCGACATCCTTTCCGCGCATAATGATCTCCTCGACACGAAATAGTCAACTCTGAAAAAACGGTTCCACCAGAGGAACCGCAACTCATAGAAGTTCCAGAAACTTAAATATACTTTATAAATAAACCATTTGCAAGATTTTTTTTTACTGTTTCCACGACTCTCAACGGTAAAACACACTGCAGGCGACCGGATAGCGTCGGGTTGCATGGAAGCTTGATTTCTTGATTGCCCGGTGCGATACGCGTGTGAATGATCCTATAAGCATGTCAACGTCTGAACAAGGAGCCGGCAACCGGTAGGCCAGCAGGATGTTATGCGTATTTTTATGGAACGTTACAGTTCCACGCCGTTTGGCGGTTCTGCCCCACGAATACTGCACGACGGCATCCACGTAGTCGCGTTCAGGGATTCGATTTCTGCCCTGACGACGGGTCCCAATGCCTTGCCCAAGAACCGCGTTCCCATCACCTGATTGCGGCTGGACACATCGCTCATGGCAATGGTATGCGCCGGCGTATCGGCTGCATCGTTCTCCATGCCCATCAGTTTCAACCTCTCAGAGGTAACTCTTACCGCTTCCTGGAGCGGGTCGATGATGGAAACATCGCAGCCGACGGCAGCTTGGATAACAGACTTGAGGCTCGTTAAATAAACACTGCCCAGAATCAACGTGTCGATACGGTTTCTCATCAAAGGTTCGACATATCGGGAAATGGTATCGCGTGCCACATCACCGTCCAGCCAACCCTCCTCGGCCAGAGCGATCAAAAGGGGACATACCTGAACATGGACGGCTACGCCTTCCCTCTTCTTCTTCAGGCTGTGTTCGTACCACCTGCAAGCGATGGTAGCCGGACTTCCCAGCACGCCGATACGGTTTTGACTTGTTTTTTTTAGCGCTGTCTTGATGCAGGATTCCACGGTACCGATGATGGGCAGGTGAAACTTCTGGTTCAGCGTTTCCAGGACCACCGAAGACACCGTACAACTGGCTGCCACCATCAGTTTCACGTTCTGCTCCATCAGGTAGAGGATGCTCTGGAGGGCATACTTTTCGATGGTTGACGGAGACAATGCCCCATAGGGGCCCCGCGCCGTATCGCCGATATACACAATGTTCTCGTGGGGCAGTGTTTCACCAAGCTCGCGAAAAACGGCCAGTCCCCCGACGCCTGCATCGAAAATTCCAATGGGTCTGGTATCGTTCATGTATGGATTGAATACGATAGAACGTTCAACGGTTACGACAAGCTATCGCCTTTAATCGCCTTCCTGCCTTCGTGCTCGTAGATTACCCGATGCCTGCCTCGTACTTGCTCTTGAAGTTCTGAATACTCTCGAAGATAGCTTCCGCGACTTTCTGACGAAATGCCCGCGTCTTGAGCAGCCGTTCCTCATGCTTGTTTGAGATAAACCCCACTTCCACCAATATCCGCGGCATGGCCGCTCCGACAAGCACGTAGAATCGACCGTGATAGATGCCGTTTCCGAACCGCGGAAGGTTGGTTTTTTTACGGATGCATTCGTTGACCATGCCGGCCAGGTCCTGACTCTCTTTCAGATAAGAGCTCTGAGCAATGGCGTTTAAAATATGTGCCGCATCCTGGTATTCCCGATATACCTCCACCGATTCTTCCAACTCGATGACGGAGTTCTCTTTCTCGGCGACACTCAACGCCTGTTCGCTCTTTTCGATTCCCAGTACATACGTTGAAACGCCACGAATCCGTCGGCTCGGATTGGAATTGGCATGGATGCTGATGAACAGCTTGCCATCGTGCGTATTGGCAAATTGGGTGCGCTCCTTCAACCGGAGATGGCGGTCATCCTCTCGGGTCAGAAGTACTTCGATATCGAATCTCTTTTCGATGAGATCTTTAAGACGTTTGGCAATATCCAGGTTGACGGTCTTTTCCATCAATCCTGTGGGACCCACAGCACCGGGATCCTTGCCTCCGTGTCCGGGATCGATAATGATTTTGTTGATGAGCCAACGTTCTCGGTTCGCATTCGAATTCGTGTTGGATAACGGTCCAACGCTCCCCGGACTGCGAATGGAAACCACGACCTCTCCCGGCTGTATGTATACACTGCGATCCGCCACCGATCCGTCCAGCTGAAACGAAACCTGGGCCGACTTCTCAAACTGAAACGGCGCAATCTGCTTGACGATGCCCATCCTCTGGCTGGAGGCGATCTGAACGGAATCCAGAACACCCCCGTAAAGGGACACATTCAACCAATCGCGGTTGACCGACGTGGCGACCTCGGTTTCTTGGAATTCTTTGGTCGTGAAGATACGGATGAGCGATCCGTTTCGTTTTTGCTCCACCTCCACACCGGTGATGTTTATCCGGAATCGTCGTATGTTTAATTCCTCCGTGTTCAGGTTCAGATGAAATTCGGCGGGAAAGAACCCTCCCATCGATTGCAGGAACAGGGCCAGAGGCGCATACATATGCCCGTCTACGATAAGGGTCGGCAGGGCAAGCTGGTATGCCATATTGTCGACGATGATAAACGGATTGAGGGCCGTCACCTTGATGGATCGGGAACCAACGGTCATGACAAGCTTCTTATTCTGTGGATTATAGAAATGCTTGATGTTGAGAAGCTGCGAGAATTCTTCCAGGGATGCGTAGAGTACCGACTCCTGCTGCACGGTGGATAGCGAGGCGGCCCTCCTCTGATTCTCGAACGATACCAATATCCGATCACGCATCTGTGCTTGCAGACCTGTGAAGGATACTATCAGTATGGAGGTTAAAAGAATGTGTGTGAATCTGCTTTTCAGACGAACGTTCATTCCCATTCTTCGTTAAATATTTTACTCGCCTTCTTCAGCAGCATTTTTTCTTCGCGCGTTAGGTTCTCCATGCCCACTTCATTGGCTTTATCCAGAATCCGGTCGACGGCTCTCCGAAGTTTTTCCAGGTTCTCCTCCTTTTCACGAGCCAGACGTATTCGTCTGTTTCGCCGCCATTCCTGAAACGGCCGCCAGAGAGAATCCAGCTTTGAGCCGCGTTTCATGTACAGATACCCCACCAGCATGCCCCCCAGATGGGCAAAATGAGCCACGCCGTCCCGGCTACCTATAACACCGCTGAACAGGGACATGCCCGCAAAAAACAACGCCAGTGTCCGGGCCCGCATCGTCACTGGCAGGATGAAAAAAAGTAGGAGCGTGATCTGCCTATCGGGAAACATCACGGCAAAAGCCGTCAGAACGCCCAAAACCGCCCCTGAAGCGCCGATGGTCGGAATCAAGGACATAGGTGTGAGCAGCGTATGTATGATGCCAGCACCGATGCCCGTGATAAAATAGTATTTGTAAAACGCCCTGGGGCCCCACATCCGTTCCACCTCGCAGCCGAACACCCACAAGGCGTACATATTGATCAGGATGTGAAAAAATCCCCCATGGAGGAACATATACGTGACAAACTGCCAGATATACAATCGTGACCAGGCCAGGCGCGGTATCAATCCCAGAAAGGCGATCATCTGGCCTCCTACCATCATCTGCAGGAGAAAACCGATACCGTTGACGATGAGCAGCATCTTCACCGCCTCGGTGATGCCCCCACCCCCGATGCCCCATTGCATGCGTCGATTTGTATAATACATCGTGATCCTTCTGGTTTAGAAAAATTCCAATCGGAGCCCGGTTCTAAAGCCCAGACCCGAGATATCGACCTCATTCCAGACGGGCAGCCCCTCTTTCACATCCTCGTTCCGCTTGACCCGGCAATTGTTGTACAACGCTTCTAAAAAAATCGAGGAACGGCTGCCGATGTTGTATTCGATTCCGGCTCTCGCCAACCATCCGAAACTTTTGTAAGTCCGTTTTTCCTCGATATTCTCCCGAAAATTATTCTCTGAATTAAACAAAAATTGATACGAGACACCTGCCCCCACATACCAGGATGTGTTATACTGAAATGGGAACCGGATGTTCACACAAGCCGTGATGGGCAAGATGGTCGTGTTATACTCCAATTCCCTGACCACCGTTCTCTCATCAACATTACTGACATAATTCGTATCGGCCACGGTGGCTTCTTTCGTGTAATTCTTGTGAAAATAATCGATGCCCAAACTTAAATCCACACGCTCGTCGAAGAAAAAACCAAAGCTGGTTCCCAGGATGAAACCCGCCTCCGTCCCTTTGGGATTGAAGTACCCACCGCGAAATTCGAGGAGCTTGAATCCCTGTCCCAAGACAGATTGGACAGTCATTGCCATCCATACCACGAAGACCCATTTCTTTGCATTCATGATAATACCTCCCGGTTCTCGAGGATTCTCTTTGATGTCAGATCATTCCCATTGCGCCTTGATCTCGGTCACGGATTCCCCGGCTGTCATGGATCGTGGCGTTGTGATCTCCAGGTTGCGGCATCCACATATCTCCAGGGCACGCTCCACCCATCCTCCGATTCGGGCTTCGATCAGACGATCCGGCTCTGGAAATTCAACAATACGCATGATGACGGCACCGGCCCCCACTTCGTCTATCTCGATTGAGCTGGGACGGTAGTACGATGAAAATATCCGCCCCGCCCGGCTGATGAGGAACTGGGGCGTAGCCACTTTGACGAAAACCTTATACACACCCTGGAGCCCATGATCTGCACTGAACCGCCCCGCCTCCCAGGCGCCTTTATCCTGACCGTCGTAGAACAGATCGCAAAGCTTTTGTGTCGGTTCGAGCACCGCATCACTCAACGGATACCAGCTGCTGGCCAATATCTTTTTAGACACGATCGCTCTGGCCCCGGCAGACAACGCGTCGAGCCATTCCTCCATCCTGCTCGGAAACCGGCTTTGGATGAATTCCGGAATCGAAACAACGGCCGTACCTTTAACATCCATCGTTCTCTCCCTCCCGATGATGTAATGATCACTACCCCTTCTTATTTTACGACGACACTCACCAACTTGTTCTTCACAACAACGACTTTAACGATTTCCTTGCCCTGGGTATACTTCTTTACCTTTTCATCCTGCAAGGCCGTTTCCCTCGCCTCGTCGTCCGAAGAATCGGCATCCATCTCGATCTTGCTCCGCAGCTTACCGTTGACCTGCACCACCACCGTCACCTTTTCCGTTTTCAGCATCCCCTCTTCCCATGCCGGCCACTGGGAGTTGAACACGCTCTCTGAGTGACCCAGGCTGTACCACAGCTCTTCACCCAGATGGGGAGCAAAGGGCGAAAGGAGCTGCACCAGCGTCTGGAAGATATCGGACACCAGATCACTGTTCCATGCTTCGGATGTTTCGTTCTGTAAGTAGAGATACAGGGTGTTCACCAGTTCCATGATTCGGCTGATGGCGGTGTTGAACTGAAACCGTTTCAGGTCCTGAGTAACCATCTTGATGGCATAGTGTCTCTGGCGATCCAAGGCTGTGTCGCGTTCCTTATCGTGATCCTGACCGGACGTTTGAGCGACCATATCCGCCAGTCGCCACACCCGGTTGAGAAACCGATGCATGCCCTGAATGCCCTCGTCCGACCAGTCTCCACCCTCGATATACGAGCCCATGAACATCATGTACATCCGGAAAACATCGGAACCGTACCGTTGGATATAGCTGTCAGGGTTGATCACGTTGCCCCGCGACTTGGACATCTTCGCGCCCTGGTTCGTGATGACTCCCTGATGCACCAGCTTCGTGAACGGTTCGTCAAACGCGACCAATCCCAGGTCGTACAGCACTTTGGTGAAGAACCGTGCATACATTAGATGCATCACGGCATGCTCGGCGCCTCCGACGTACTGATCCACGGGCATCCATTGCTTGACCGCTTCGGAATCGAAGGCTGCCGAATCGGTATGGGGATTGAGAAATCGGAGATAGTACCACGAGGAGCACACGAACGTATCCATGGTGTCCACTTCTCTCCGGGCGGGCCCGGCGCACGAAGGACATGTGGTGTTCACCCATTCTTCGTTGGTCAGGAGGGGGGATTCCCCCGTTCCCTTGAAATCCACCTTTTCCGGGAGTAGAACCGGGAGCTGATCCTCGGGTACGGGCACGATACCGCAGGTGTCGCACATGACCACGGGGATGGGTGCCCCCCAGTACCGCTGGCGGGAGATCAGCCAGTCGCGCAGCTTGTAATTGATCCGCCTGCCTCCCCACTCTTTCTCTTCCAGGTAATCGATGACCTTGCCGATCCCCGACTCTGACGGCTCACCGGTGAAGGGTCCGGATTGAATCATGATCCCCGGCTCGACATACGCCTCTTCCAGCCCGCCGTGCTCCTTCCCGTCGGGGCTGATGACCTCCCGTATGGGCAGGTCAAATTTCTGGGCGAACTCAAAATCCCGCTGGTCGTGGCCGGGTACGGCCATCACCGCTCCCGTGCCGTACGTCAGCAGGGCATAGTCGGCAATCCATACGGGCACCTTCTCGCCGTTCACCGGGTTGATGCACGTGCTCCCCAGAAACACCCCCGTCTTCTCCTTCTCCGTGGATGTCCGGATGATTTCCGTCAGCTTTCGGGTCTCTTCCACGTACTTGCGGACACGATCTTTGCACTCGGCCGTCGTAATCTGCTCCACCAAGGGGTGTTCCGGTGCCAGCACCATGTACGTCACGCCCCAGAGGGTATCCGGCCGTGTCGTGAATACGTCGATGTGGGCCTCCCCGTCCGTCAGCGGAAACCGAATCCAGGCACCCTCGCTGCGGCCGATCCAGTTTCGCTGCATGGCCACTGTTTTCTCGGGCCAGTCGATGCGGTTCAGACCCTCCAGAAGCTTCTCGGCATAATCGGTAATCTTGAAAAACCACTGCTCTAGGTCCTTCTGTGTGACGGTGGACTCGCAGCGTTCGCAGAGTCCTTCTTTGACCTGCTCGTTGGCCAGCACGGTCTTGCAAGACGGACACCAGTTCACCGGGGCTTTTTTCTTATAGGCGAGTCCGTGCTTGTACAGAAGAAGAAAGAACCACTGCGTCCATCGGTAATAATTCGGATCGCTGGTATTGACTTCCTTCGTCCAATCGTACATGGCTCCGATGGCCTTGAGCTGCTTACGGATGCCGTCGATATTCCCTGCCGTGGAAACGGCCGGATGAACACCCTGCCGGATGGCATAATTCTCCGCCGGAAGGCCGAACGCATCGTATCCCATGGGTTCGAACACGTTATAACCCTGCATGCGCATACACCGGGCCCATGTGTCCGTGGGGCCGTAATTGTACCAATGACCGATATGCAACCGGTCTCCCGAAGGATAAATAAACATGACCAGACAGTACAGCTTCTTCTCCACGTCGGTCATGTCGGTTTCGTAGAGTTTGTTATCCTCCCAAATCTTCTGCCATTTTTTTTCGATCTCAGCGAAGGGGTAGTTGCTCATCAACGACTCCGGTTTCTCCACACATCGTGTTTTCTGTCTGCCAGACTATTGCTTCGCAAACGATAAACACGGATCATATACACACGATAATGAATTGATAAACAGAACGCTGGCAATCGATTCCCGTTCTATTGCTCAATGTGAAATGACGGATGACACACCATCCGCGGACGGTTGGTATTCCCTTTGCTGGATGGGGAATGTCCTCAACAGCTTTTTTGACATCACCGGCCAACGTTCTGCGACGCATGCAAAATATCATTGTTTTGAATATAACAATACTGATAAAAAAAACCAATCCAAATTTAACATTTTCGATGCTTTCCATGAGGTTCTAAGCTTTCTGTTTAGCTTTCAACCGGATTTCCTGGCAGAGACGCCGTTCCTGTCCCATGCACGGCCCAACAAGCCACTGAGCACAGCTGTGATTACAGCGGACGAGAAGAACAACCAACCAAACGGCTGACCCAACCAGCGATGGTACGCGGTCTGCACCAGAACGACGAGGACACCGGCCACCACGACCGTCCACAGAAAACGCCGTCTTTGGAAATAAAAATACAGCAGCATACACCACGGGAACAGGGCCAGGAAACAAAAACCGACCTGGACTCCCCTATTGTGTCCCAAAAGCAGGACATGGGGCAGGTAATCGATATCGCCGCGAACGGCGGCTCGGTGCGGGCGTCCGTCCACTAACAGCCGTTCCACACCCCGATGAAACGTTGCCACCACGTGATGAAGCTGAGAATCCCTCAGGACAGATTTTGCCGTCAGATGGATGAGGGACCCGTTAGGCCCGGTCAGGGGTGTGCGAACCCGAAACACGATGCCGTTTCCCTCCTGACCCAGGGTGAAATTCCTCCAGTCGGGGTTGCAGGAGAGGGATACGATACGCGCTGGCCCCCATTGATGGAGTTCGTCGGTTCGCATCCACACTTCCACTGTAAATTGATGAGTCTCCCGGACGGCCCGGACGATTTTCTCCCCGCTCTCGTAACTCTTCACCCTTTTCCCCTGATGAATGGCAATACCCCCCAACCCTTCGATCCAATCGACGTCCCTCCCCACGAGATGCAAGGGATTGCCGCGACCTGAAACATCATGGACAGTATCGCTCTCTCCCTCGGTGAAAGGATACAGGGCCACGGCCCCCATTCTCCGGCGCGCGTCAATGGATGCTTTATTCAATCCCCGACGGTACAGATGCCGCATCTCGTCGACACTCAGGGTCTTGGGGTATACGGCAACCAGATACACGTCCCCGTCCCAGGGTCGATCCTCTGTCCCTTCGTTCCCGAGAATCAACGGGTAGGTCGCATCCCACGATCGCAAGTGATTCCTACCAGGCGGGATGAACAGCGCAACAATGAATGCGGCCGCATATGCGTGCATGGCCAGAGCATGGATGATCCTCCGGCCCTTCTCGCTCAACCGCGTTCGATACAATCGAATGAACGATTGAAAGGCGGGCACACCGTAATACCCCGACAGAGCACCCGCGCTGTTGAAGACGATATCCACGACTGAAGCACTGCGCCTGAGAAAAAGCTGGGCCGTTTCGATACTGCCACTCAGGATCGCACTGACTGCCAACAGCAACCAAAACCGTTTTTTCCCAATGTCGAGCTCACCTTTCGGTAATAGAAAAAACAGGAGCATGCCCAACGGCATAAAAAGGACTAGATTGCCCAGGACATCCAGGATATCGACATGAAAAATGTACCTCAGGAAACGCTCCGTATCGTAGGCCAGAAGCCTGCGGAGCCATGTCGCGGAAAACTCGAACGGGCTCAGCGTGAGGATAAGCAAATAGAGGAGATAAAAAATCAATGTCAAGAGACAGAGGTATCGATCTTTAGTGAATGTCATCTGCTTTGTTTTCAAGTCATTCCTTTCGTTGAGGGGGATTGACCACGGACAATCCCGCATCCGTAAAATCTAAATAAAATAATAGATTTTCTGCCCTATCGCAACAAGATTATCGCATTTTTCTCCAATTCATGCTTTTTAGTTTACGGGTGAAAGAAACGGATTGCTGTTCAGATACAGGTAACAGACAGACGGTGCAGGCGACGCGGCATATTCCATAAGCTTATGAAGAATACGATAGTCATCCACAGGACGGCTTCCCTTCGTTAAAAGATCGGGAGTGACGAGTTGGCCTCGCATCCTGAGATTCTAACACGGACAGTCGAAGTTGGAAAAAAAGAAAGATCATTTCCTGCTTGACAACTCTACCCATGTTTCCTATATTACTTTTAAGGAGTTAACCGCCGGACGCGAGCCGGTTGGCTCTGGTGGGTATTTCTGGACACAGTCTGCCTCGAAGCAGAACGATAGAAAAAGATCATAAAGCGGATCATCCGTCGATGAAAAAAGGAAAACAAAAACTCATGGTCGTGGGCGACCGGGTTCTCATCAGCCCGGACATAGGGGAAGAACGGACCAAAGTGGGGCTGTACCTTCCCCAGACAGTGATGGATAAGGATTCCGTACAGACCGGCCGCATCGTGGCCACCGGTCCGGGCAATCCCATGCCCAATCCCATGGACATGGACGAGGAACCCTGGAAAGAAAGCCAGCGGGGCGTCCGGTACGTGACCATGCAGGCCCAAGTGGACGATTATGCCATTTTTCTGCGCAAATCAGCCGTTGAAATCAAATACGAAAACAAGACATACCTTGTCGTACCCCAGGCCGCCATTCTCGTTCTCCTGAGGGACGATGAAAAAGTGGACATATAGTTCGTTGTCTCTTGGATATGAGCGAAGGGGATACCATTGAAAGAGCAGTTGAGTGCCGACGAACTGAAGGCCCTCGTCAAGAGTGTCTTCTCCCTGAAATCCGAGGATAAGCGACTGGCCATCCTCGTCGATGTTCCTGACGAGACGTGCCCGGATAACGATGACTGGCGCGAACGAAGAGCCATCGCCCGGGACTGGGCCGAAGTATTGGGCCGTTCCAAATCCGACCTGAACCTGGAATCGATCCAACTCATCGCCTATCCCAATGTTCACAGCAACAACGCCGACCTGCCCGAAACAGCTTACACGGTGGAGACTTTCGATTCCGATTGGGACGCCGACGAACTGGCTGCCCAGGGAACGTCCCGACCGTTCGAAAAACTTCTGGGTCACCATCAAATCATCCTGGCTCCGACAGAATTTTCCACCACAGCTCCCTTAAAACTGCTCTCGAAAAAATGGGGATTCCGTGCTGCCACCATGCCGGGATTCTCCCAGGGCATGATACCCGCCCTCCGCCTGGACTACGAGGAAATCAACCGGCGGGTCTGGATCGTCAAGAACGTTCTAGACCCGGCCATCGGGTTGGACATCCAGTGGACGGTAAACCGTGACAAAACCTATACCGCTCACTTCGATCTTCGATACCGGTCAGCCCACGCATCCAGCGGACGCTTACCTAAACCGGGATCGGCCGGCAACCTCCCCAGTGGAGAATGTTATATCGTACCCTACGAAGGGGAAAAAGGAGAGCCCAGCGATTCTGAGGGTACAATGCCCGTTCAATTCGAGGACGAAGTGGTCCTCTACCGCATCGCGGAGAACAAGGCCGTCGAGGTGCTGAGTCAGGGCCCCTTATCCGATATCGAGAGAGACAAGATTACCCGTGAGCCCGCTTACAGCAACATCGCCGAGATAGGTTTCGGCATACTCAAAGACTTCGGTGTCAAGCCCACCGGTGAAATTTTACTGGATGAGAAGCTGGGACTCCACATCGCTTTCGGCCGGAGCGACCACTTCGGCGGCGCCGTGGGTGTGATGGACTTTACCGCACCCGACCAGGTGGTTCACATCGACCGGATTTACATCCCGGAAATTCAGGGCAATGTACACGTGGATCAAGTCACCGTATCGTTAGAGGACGGCCCTTCCCGTCTGGTGATGGAAAACGGGGAATACACGCTGTTTTAGGCGACGAAGTAGGCGTCGGCCGAACCTTCCGACGCAGCGACTCCATCCGTTTCTTCAGAGCTCCTTCCCTTGCTCAGAGGCAAACAGACTCACCAAATCCGTCGGGGTATTACGCGACTGCCTCGTGATACAGGTATCTTCTCCTAACAATTTGGGGATACGAAAACGATATCCTCTGCAGGAATCGTAGCGGATTTTTATGGTCAAGGGGACGATGTCACGACACGCAGGATTTGCGGATTTTTTTAGTGGGTTTAGGGATGGTATCCTTACGCTTCTTCTTGATGTTGGGATAAAGCTTCTTCAGACAGTCAGGACAAATCCCGTGACTGAATTCGGCCTCCGAATGACTCTCGATATAGGCTTCCAGTTTGTTCCAGTACCCTTGATCATCCCGAATTTTCTTGCAGGAAGCACAGATGGGGATCAACCCTCTTAATGTCTTAATTCTCGACAATGCCTTCTCAAGTTCTTCGATAAGCCGCTCCTTCTCCCTCTCCGATTGCTTTTTTTCGGTGATGTCCTTGGCAACGCCCCGGTACCCTTGCAGGTGATCCGCGTCGTCCAGAACAGGCACACCGTTGAAGAGAAGACAAACTGCCTGGCCGTCTCTCCGATGATGCCAGATTTCCAGTTCGCCCAGAGGCCACTTTTTATCGAACACATAGTTTAAAAGCTTATTCACTTTTTGGACTTCATCGGGTTGAACGAGCCAGGTGAAGGGTTTACCGATGATCTCGTCGGCCGGATATCCCAGAATCTGCTCCACTCTATCGGAACAGTAGGTATACACGCCTTTCGCGTCCAACTCCCACACCCATCCGGGCATGCTCAAGACGATGTCGCGGAAACGTCTTTCGCTCTCTCGGAGAGCTTCATCCACGAGGCTGTGCTCGATGATCTCCGACTCCCGCAGGTGTCTCATGGTTTGCTTTTTTTTCTGCTTTTCATTCATGATGGCACACGCCCGAGTCTGTGATGTCTATGCCGGCAGCCCGCTGAATTGAATACGGAACGCCGTCCCTCCACCACGGTTTAGCGTCACCGTTCCTTTCAGTTGATCTTCTGCCAGGATTTTCACCAGATGAAGTCCCAACGAGGTGGTCTCGTTGAAATCGATCTCTTCGGGAATGCCAGTCCCCGAATCGCTGACCGTTAAGTCCATGACGCCGTCGTCGTTCCGGTAAAGACCCACATGAATGTTCCCCGACGTTTGTTTACGATGCGAGCGAAACGCGTATTTTAATGCATTGGAAACCAGCTCGTTGACGATGAGACCGCACGGAATGGCCTGATCGATACTGAGCGTCACGTCTTCGATATCGGTATTCAGTTGTATTTTACAGGGATCGGCTTCGTAGACCCGATAAAGCTCCCTGGCCAGCGTCTCGACATACCCCGCAAAATCGATTTGGGTCATATCCTTGGACCGGTACAGTTTTTCTTCCACCAGTGCCAAGGAGCGCACCCGGTTCCTGGTTTCTTGGAACACTTCCCGAGTGTGTCGACTTCGCTCCGAGAAGCATTGAAGATTGATAAGGCTGGACACCATCTGAAAGTTGTTTTTCACCCGGTTGTAGACTTCCCTCAACAGCGCGTCCTTCTCCTTCCGCATGAGTGTCACTTGCTGTTCCGCTTTGACTCGATCTGTGATTTCTTTCATTAAAACCATCGTACCGGCGGATGGAACATCCATATCCGGCAGTCGTTTCCACTTGATTTGAAAATATCGCGATCCGTACTTGGTGGCCAGCCTCTTTTCCAGCGTGCCTTCCTGCGTCTCTGAATCAGGAAAAGCGGCCAGCTTTTCGAAAAGTTTGCGTATCGGTTTCTTAAGCCGGTATGTTTTCGCTTGCGACCGATTGGACGGCTGATTTGCCGGGAAGAGGTTCGATGCAGCGGCATTCTGATGGACGATGCGGCCCTCTCTGTCCAGGAGAAAGACTGGATTATCCAGGCTTTGGAAGATCGCCGCATACGCTTTTTCTATCTCGGCTTTCCGTGGATGGATGTTCCTCTGGTCAGCCGCCTGTACCATGCCCGACGATTCAGTCCATCCGGCATGACATCCCTTTTCCAGGGAATCGAAACATCGCTCGATAGCGTGGTGACAGGATGCCTCGACCTCCTGGTCGAATCCTGCCTGCAGCAAAAGGTCGGTATAGCTCTGTTTACAGGACTCTATCATACTGAAAAACTCGGCCAATGACAGGCCTTGATCCCGATAGTATTGAACCTCCTGTAAGCCCATTAAAAACATCGGATCATTCGTGTCATATAATCCTATTCGCTGTTCCGAAGGATTTGTATCCCTCTGGAGTGTCTCTCGGATGGATGCGTTCAATCGAGCAACGAAACGTCGCCATGCTTCAGGAAAAGTGACCGTCTCTTTCACATAACGACGAGAAATCGCGTATTCCTGCAATCGCTGTACCAGCCGGTCTTCTTGGCCGGCCAGGAAATCAGACAGTTTTTTTATGATCGATTCATAAGCTTCCATCACAACCATCCCCTAACGAAAGCCGGGCTCTCCATAACGATAACGAATACGAGCCCCCCAGAGAATCCGGAGCCCTGCATCAAGGCGGTGCCAGGGATTTTATTTTCCTGACAAACGTTTTCGTGTCATACGGTTTCGTAAAAATCGCCGCTACTCTATATTCTTCAGCATAGGCTTTCACTTCATCATCTATGGTTTTACCTGTCACGATGACCACAGGAATCGTACATTTGGATGGAAAATTTTTAATGCGCTCCAGAATGGCAAAACCACCCCCGGCCGGCATCATCAGGTCCAGGACCATGAGATGGTAATTCCCCTGCAAAATCTCACGCGTGCCGGTATAGGCATCCGCTGCAATGCCGACTTCATAACCCACAGATTCTAGCCTTAAACCAACCATACGGGCAAAATCCGGTTCATCTTCAACGATCAGTATCCTCTTTTTACCCATGAATGCTTCCTCCGATTTACAGGTAAAACGCCTTGACTTTCTTTCCAGAGGCCAGATCCGCGGTCTTTACTCTGGGTATGGAAAAATAGAACGTACTTCCTTTTCCTGGTTCCGATTCCACCCACATCCTTCCACCGTGCTTCTCCACGAGTCCCTTGGCAATGGCCAGGCCGAGCCCCGTCCCCTTGTAATCAGTTCCCTTGGGTTGTCCGAACTGCTTGAATTTGGAGAACAAATCCCGCATGTTCTCCTCGGCAATGCCGATGCCCGTATCGGAGACGCTGCAGACGATTTCTCTGTCTCGTGTATCCTCGACCCGAATCCAGATATCGCCTCCGGATTCTGTGTACCGGATGGCATTGCTGACCAGATTATGGAAGACTTGTATGATTTTGTCCCGGTCGGCATGGGCGGAAACCGGCTCGGGAGGTATGGACAGGTGTAACTGAATCTCCTTTTCGGCAGCCTGATTCTTATAATCATTCTGCACTTGCTGAGCAACGGCTCCCATATCGATAGTGCTCCTGTGAAGCTCCAGATTGCCGTCTTCGATCTTTGACAAATCCAACAATTCGGTAACGAGACGCTGAAGCCTGAACACGCTCTGTAGAGTCCCGGTGAGAATTTCCTGCTGCATATCCGTCAATTCACCCGCTATGCCCTCTAAACACAGGGATACGCCTTCTTTCATGATGGTGATGGGTGTCCTGATTTCGTGAGACACCATGGACACAAAATCGCTCTTCAGCCGGTCCAATTTTTTTAACCGTTTATTCGCTTCTTTGAGTGCTTTTTCTGCCTTTTTTTGATCGGTAATATTCTTATGAACACCTCTGTATCCGCGAAGATTCCCTTCTTCATCGATGATGGGCACACCGCTGCTCATCAGGCAAATGCGGTGACCCTTTTTATGCAGGTTCCAGTTTTCAAAATCCTGCAGTATCTTTTTTTGCTCGGTTATGCGATGAAACATGTCGCGTACTTTCTTGGCCTCTTGTGGAGGCATTAAGTCGACAAAATGACGTCCCACGATTTCATCGGGAGTATAGCCCAGGATATTCTCGACCCGTTCGGAACAATACGTATACACGCCGTTTTCATCCATTTCCCAAATCCAGACCACCATGCTCAGGGCGATGTTCCGGAAGCGTTTCTCGCTCTCACGCAGGGCCTCTTCCTTCCATAGAAGTTCCTGAATTTCCAGGTGAAGACGATCGTTCTCCTGCCGGAGTTCCTTCTTCTCCACGGCATTCTGGATGGCGTGCTTCAGCAGATGACCGTCCAATGCCTGTTTGGGAAGAACATCCTGCACGCCGTTTTCCAGGATTCGAGAATACCATTCCCGACCATCGCCATCGCCCAGGAGGATGACGGGTATCCCAGGAGCCTGTCGGTGCAGTGTCTGAATCGTATTCGCCTTTCCATTATCCACGAAAGACAGGTCGACGAGGACAACATCCACGCTGTCCTTTGCCATTCGCTCCAATCCCTGCTCGATCTCGTCTACGCATTCCAGCCGGTACCGGGCAGGAGATATTTCCGACGCAGTCTTCCCGTTCTGCAGCATATCCCGGATGAGGGGTATCTCATCTGTCTGGGATGTTAAGAGCAGAATCGTTTTTTCAAGGTCCATGAATCCGTATCCTTCAAGATAAAAAGGGTCGCTCCATACGTGATGGTTCGTTCTACTAGACCATCATATCCCCTCATGCGGGTACGAGCCACATGATTTTGGCCACGAATTTCGCAGAGTCGTACGGCTTCTGGAAAATGTACGCCACATCGAGACTCTCCGCCTTCTGTCTGATTTCCTCGTCGACAGTTTTAGCCGTCAGGATGACCACGGGGACAGTGACGGTCACTGGATTATTCCTGAGTCTTTCCAGTAGAGCCAGACCACCCCCTGCAGGCATCATGAGATCAAGAATCACCAAATCCGGCTCTGTCTTGACGATCTCCCGCATGCCGAGATACGTGTCCAGTGCGATAGATACCTTGTACCCCACGGCTTCCAGCCTCATCTTGACGACCTTGGCGAACTCCAACTCATCCTCGACAATGACGATCTTTTTTTTCTCCGACATGGAATTCTCCTTTATCAACCGACCAGCAACTCACCGATCCTGACCTGCAGATCGTCAGGAATAAATGGCTTCTTCATCACGGGAATCACCGAATGATTGTTCAGCCTATCGAGCCGATCGTGATCCACCTCAAAACCACTGCTGATGAGAATGGGAATGTCCAGCGTCCGACTGTCGTGTTTCAATCTTCCGATGATTTCATAACCGTTCATCCCAGGGAGCATCATATCCAGGATGATGAGCGAGGGCAGCTCGGCTCTGGCGAGTCGAAGGGCCTGTTCACCCTCACTGGCCGATATAGACCGGTATCCCTTTGTGTTCAGGAATCGCGTGATTGCTTCGGTAAAGTTCGGATCATCTTCCACGATAAGAATCTTGGGAAAAGGTGTTTTCTTCAACGTGAACATGAAGGTAGAGCCTTCTCCTGGCATCGAATGCACGGAGATGCTGCCTCCGTGTCTTTCCACCAAGCCCTTGACGATAGCCAGGCCCAATCCCGTGCCTTTGTATCCTGGGCCATCGGCCCTGCCCACTTGCACAAACTTGGAAAACAATTTGGGTAAATGTTCCTCGGCAATGCCGATGCCGGTATCAGACACCGCACATCGTACAAAATCATCATCCTCTTCGACCTGAATCGTAATCCGTCCGCCGGACTCAGTGAACCGGATGGCATTGCTCAACAGGTTACCGAATATTTGAGTGATCTTGTCGCCGTCGGCGTAGAGTAAGACGGGCGCATCGGGCAGCCGAATGTCTAGCTCTACCCCCTTCTCTGCGGCAATGCGGAGGTATTCGTGCCGTGCTTTTTTACCAACCTCACACACATCCAGCACCGTTCGTCGGAGTTCCATCTTCCCGGCCTCGATTCTGGATAAATCCAAAAGATCGGTGACCAGACGCTCCATGCGATCAATACTATGCACGGTATCCGTTAGAAGCTCTTTCTGGGTCTGAGTGATCTCTCCGGCTATTCCGTCCAGACAGAGAGACACACCTTCCCGCATCGTGGCCATGGGCGTGCGGAGCTCGTGAGAGACCGTAGAGATAAAATCGCTCTTGCGCTGATCGTGCTGCTTCAGTTTTTCAGTGGACAAGCGTTGGGCTTCCTCCGCCTTCTTGCGTTGTGTGATATCCCGGGCGGTAATCTGAATGGCGTTGGGTTTGCTGTATCGGTAAATCAGTGTGCCCTCGACTTCCACCCATACCGGCCTGCCATCCTTACGCATCATCATGTATTCCACGGGATCTTCGTGCCGACCTTTTTTCTGTATCGTCTGGAACATTCTGGACGCCATCTCTGCCCGATCTGGATGGATGAGTGTGGAAAAACAGTGGCGGTACAGTTCGTCTCGTTCATACCCCAGCATATGCAGGGCAGCCTCGTTGGCGTCGATAAACCGTCCGGTAAAATCGTGCACAAATACACAGGTCATCTTGCTGTGAAAAATAGCATGATACCTGGCTTTGCTCTCCTTCAATCCCTCCTCGATCTCCTTGTTGTACAGGGCGTACTGAATGGCATGAACCAGCGATTGTCCGTCCAGATCCGTCTTGAAAAGACAATCCTGTGCACCCTTCTGAATGGCATGAATGGCATGCCTAGGATCGGTTTCCTCCATCAAAACAACCACTGGCACGGAGGCAGCTCGCTGCAGGACAGAGGACAGGGTGTCCAGATCCCTGTCCTGATATGGAGATATAGCCAACAGGACGATTTCGACCGATCCTTTCTCCAGATGCTCCAGACCCGTATGCAACTGGTGACGGCAGAAAACACGAACGTTATGTCCAGAAACAGCCAACGCTTCTTTGACCGGTTTGGCAAACGTCTTTTCGACGTCTATGAGTAATACATTTAAACCACACACATGCATTCGATTATCTCATCCCATTACTGCTTGGATACACCTCCGTCCAAAGGGACAACGGGCAGCAATGATTTAATCTCCTCAACAAATTTAACTGAATCGTACGGTTTTGAATAGATTGCCGCCACGCCGTATGCATCGGCCGTATCCCTGACTTTCTCATCGATGTCTTTGCCCGTCAGGATGACCACGGGTGTGGAGGTTCTGCCAGGAAACCGGCGCATTCTCCGTACAACGGAGAATCCCTCGTCTTCCGGCATCATCAGGTCGAGAATCACGAGCTCATGATCTCCCTTGAGTATCTCCTGAGTTCCGACATGCACATTTTCGGCCACAGTGACCTCATAGCCTTCCGACTCCAAACGCATCCTGACCATCTTGGCAAAATCGGCCTCATCCTCAACAATCAGTATTTTGGGTCTTTCGTCCAATGCGTTCCTCCTCGATCATCGTTTTGGATTGGATGGATTCTCTCGATATCGCTGCAGGGACATTGCCTCGGCGGACAGATAATCCCCTATCCATCGGAATCCGGCCGGAGTTTTTTGTCTCCCAGAAGCCTGCTCAATACATCCAGGAGTACCTCGCTCATCATCGATTTCAGGACATAGGCATCGACGTGCTCCCTGCGTGCCAGCTCCACATCTTCCGTATTATTCCGGCATGTCAGGATGACCACGGGGATGTGAGATAGCTCGGGATCTTTCTTCAACTCACGGCACACCTCGTGCCCGTCCATTTCCGGAATCATCAAATCCACAATGATAAGATCCGGTTTCTCCTTCTTGGCTGCATACAATCCGTTGATACCATCCTCCGCAGCGATGGTATCGTACCCGCTGGCGTTGAGCCGTATTTCCAGTAAACGCCTGTACGTGGGATTATCCTCTACGATGAGAACACGCTTGGCTGCTCGCTTCGTAGCGAGATCGCTCATATCCCGGATGAACATCCCGTTTTTCATGTACTTTTTATCCATCAATTCGACACCACCGATTTTATTTTTTCCACAAACGCCTTGCTTTCGTACGGTTTCATGACGATATCCGAAATGTGATAAGCCTCTGCTTTACTGCGTACGTCCTCATCCACCGTCTTCCCCGTCAGGATGATCACAGGAATTCGGGTCTTTTCAGGATACTGGTGGACTCTTTCCAACAGGGAGAAGCCTCCGCCACCAGGCATCATCAGATCGAGAACAAGCAGGTCCCAATCTTCATCCATCATCTTCTGAGTACCCACCTGAACGTCTGTAGCCAGAGAAACCTCGAATCCCACAGACTGAAGTCGTAGTTTGACCATCTTGGCGAATTCAACCTCGTCTTCAACGATCAGAATTTTTTTCTTGTCATTCATACAGCGCTCTCCTACAATGCATGAAGTATCTAAGCCTTCATCAACAGTTTTTTCACTTTGTCACGCAGATCACCGGTATCCAACGGCTTCATGATGATGGGAATGGCATCTTCATAATCCACATCGTGCAACCGTTGTTCATCCACATCGAAACCGGTGCTGATGAGAATGGGAATATTACACGTACGAACATCTTGCTTCAGTCGGCCGATGACTTCGTAACCGCTCATACCCGGAAGCATCATATCCAGAATAATCAGAGACACCACATTTTCCTGAGCCATTGTTACGGCATGTTCGCCATCGTACGCTTTCAGGAATTGGTAATCATCCACCCAGAGCATCCGTTCGATCACATCCACGATGGATTTTTCGTCGTCGACGATGAGGATCGTCGGGAATGGCACCTTCTTCAGCGTAAACCAGAAGGTTGTTCCCTTGCCCAATTCCGAATCGACCCATACCTTTCCCTCGTGTTCCTCCACCAACCCCTTCACGATGGCCAGCCCGAGTCCCGTACCCCGATAACCAGGACCCTCCACCCGTGCAAACTGTTCGAATTTCGTGAACAACTTAGGAATGTTCTCTTCATCAATACCGACTCCGGTGTCGGACACACTGCATTCCAGGCAACCGGGATTATCCGCCGCTTGGATGCGAATCTCACCGCCGGATTCGGTAAAGCGAATGGCATTGCTGATTAGATTATCGAAGATCTGTGTGATTTTTTCACAATCGGCGAATAGTTTCAGTGGCTTGTCCGGGAGTATCTTCGTGCATACGAGTCCTTTCTCTTCAACCTGAGGAAGAAAACGGTCGTATACTTCGTCTACAATCTGCCGGATATCCAGTGAGCTCCTTCGGAGACGATACTTACCGGATTCTATCTTCGACACGTCGAGAAGATCGGAAATCAGACTGGCCAGACGGTCGATATTCTCCAGTGAATGGGTGAGCAGTTCATGTTGTGTCTTTGAGATATCCCCGGCAATGCCGTCGATACAGAGGGAAACACCCTCGCGCATGATGGCGATGGGCGTACGCAACTCGTGAGAAATCGTCGACAGAAATTTGCTCTTTAATTCATCGAGCTTCTGGAGTTTTTCGATGGATTCTTTAAGGGCCTTCTCGGCCTGCTTGCGTTCCGATATGCTCCGCATGACGCCTTGCACAGCGACAACCTTCCCATCCCGCTTTACAGGCACGGCATTGACTTCCATCGTGATAATGTTGCCAAAGCTGTCCTTCTGGTCGATCTCCAGGTTCTTGACCGATTTCCCGGAAGAAACCCGCTTCAGCACTTTCATCGCCTTGGGAAGTTCGCTCTGGGGCGTCGTCATTTCAAGATGCTGACCGATGAGATCCTGAGGCCGATATCCGTATATTTTTTCTGCTTTAGGATTCACATACTGTATAATGCCTTCAGGGGACACTTGAAGAATCGTGTCATTGATGTTCTCCAGGATATTTTTCAGCTTCTCTTTGGAAGCCCGCATGGAGTCTTCTATCTCGGTACGCTTCGTGATATCGCGCAGCGAGACAAGGGTGGCTATGCTGCCGTCCCACTCGATATCTGCCACCCGGATCTCGGCGACGGCGGTCTTCTTCCTGGGTCTGTGTATTTCGATCTCAACACCCTTGTTTTTCCTGAGAGGATAACCAAATCGAGTACCCAGCAGTTTTTCTTTTTTCTTCCCGAACATCCTTTCCGCCGCTGGGTTAGTGAAGCGAATTCTCTTCTCGTGATCCACCACCAGGATGGCATCCGCGTTATTATCAGCGACTCTGCGGAATCGTGATTCGCTGGCCTGCTGAGAATCTTCTACTCGTTTGCGGTCGATGGCGTAATGCAAAGCCTTCAGGAGAACCTTGGCATCGAATTCTCCCTTGATGAGAAAATCCTGAGCTCCCTCAAAAACGGTGTGTCTTCCGCTCTGTTCATTATCCAGCCCCGTAAGCACGATGATGGGCAGAGACCCGGCATGTTCATGGATGCGTATAACCGAATCCAGGCCATGACTGTCGGGCAACGAAAGATCCAGCATGACAACGTCGATGTCCCCTTTGTCGAGCCTCTCCAAACCCTTGCTGAGACAATCCACACAGTCCAGTTTGATGTGTGTAGGCCGACCGTTGGTCAGCATGCGCTGTATCCTCTGCACATCACTGGGATTATTTTCGATAAGTAAGACGTTTAACTTAGAAACCATCCGGAACCACTCCGTATCGCTCTATATCATGCCTTATTTAAGGGCCGTTCATCCCGCATGCTCATTCTTGGCCAAGTGATCGATCTGCTTCTTGGCCAGACGGCTCGGCAGGGTCTTGCCTCGTTCCCATCGACTGACCGTACAAAGCGTAACGCCCAGTTGATGGGCAAACTCCTCTTGCGTCAATCCCAAAGACATACGAATTTCTTTTAACTCATGACCATCCATGTATTTGGGCTCCTTTTTATATGATCCGTTTGATCTGCTGAAAATCAACTTCAGATGCAATTTCCCCACTGGCATCGTCACCCTACAAATAATATGCCTAAGCACATGATTAATCACGAATCTGCAACTACTTGATTTTAAGATAGTTAAACCGATGCTATGTTTTCCGATTTAAAATAGAAATATTCGAAGTAGGTAAAATAGGAGCACAAAGTAGAACAATTTTATCTATTCGATATATTCACGGATTTGCATGTCTAGCGGTGATTGTCATCCGAAAAAGCGGTAGGTATCCCACTATGATAGAGCCGAACGTGGTTTTTAGGATTGAAAGAGGATAATCAAGTGTCGATTAAAACATGGAATTCTTAGTTTAAGACAATATAAAAACCTCCCGGTGGGATTCATCCTCCGGGAGGTCATTGTCACATGAAAAAACGATTTTCGTTACCTCTCCTCATCCCCTCCCAACTGTTCCTGCAGCTTCTTCTGTTCCTCCCTGGCCTTACGTACGTGAGCAACGGCTTTCATGTATAAATCCTTCTGTTTCAGTTGAATGGCTTCCTGATACAATGCCTCTGCTCTGTCTAAGTCTCCCTGAACCTCCATTCCAAGACCCAGATTGTAGTACGCGGCAGGTTCTTCGGGCATCTCCTGCACGGCCTGTTTCCACGCTTCGATGGCCTCGGGCCACAGACCGGCCGTGGCGTACTTCACACCAACCTTGATGCTGCCCTTACCCGATTCAAGCCTTCTGGATTCTTCCGAATAATACGGCGCAACCATCCGGGCGAATTTCTCGCAGATGGCCTTGGAGAGATCGGCCAGGATTTCTCCCTCTGGCTTTAGGTTCTGTTTGTCTGAATAACGTTGGAGAAATGAAGTCTTTTCCTTTTCGCTATCATAGCTTTTTGAATCACTGTGGGCTGCCAGAAGTCGACCGGTCTCTACATCGACCACCCGAAAATTGATGGCCACCGTGCCCTTGCGAACCCAGCGTTTCCTGGGAATCCAGACTTCCTCCTCGATCTCTTTCTTTACCTTCTTCATCTTGCCCGTTTTCTTGTCCTTCTCCTCCACCTCATGATACTTACCAGTACCCCGGCGTTGCTTCACCATGCGTGTGATTTCCTTATCGGGTTCGATCTCATACGTCGCCACTTCACCGAAGATCAAGGCTTGCACACCCAAGAGCTTTCCGATTTCGGCGGCCGTCGAGGCATCCACGATACCCGTCATTCCCAGATTCTGTTCCTCCAACACCCGACGCAGTTTGTCCCGTTCCATGACATCAAAATGGCCCGTCTCCATGATCATCGACTGAGCCAGCGTGGCGATCTGAGTGCCCGACCGGTTCGGACCCTGCAAATCGGCAATGGCAATTTTCTTTATCCCTGGCAGGTGGAGCGAGGCCGGTTTTAACACGTTAACCGTGACTACGGGAGCTACTCCGCAAGAAAGCAAAATACCCAGCGCCCCCATCAGACCCACACATACCAGTAGTCTCCTTCTCATCATTCACCCTCCCCCGTACTAAAATCGGAAATTGTGCGACAATTATGCTATTACAAGAATATAATTCATAGACACAGAAAGTCAAGTATATTTTTTATTGGATTCCTTATTAGGGTACGACAAGAGTATCGTGTTGATTATGTGATAGCTTTGTTATTTTAAAAAGGACGATAAAACTGAATAGACAGAATACATAGTATGAACGTGGACAGACGTTCCATTTGATTCCGTGGGGACAAGGGTATTTAATGTTTAAGAACGAAAAAAATCCGGCGAACCTTCGGATCCGCCGGATTGTAGAAATTACGAGCGTTTTGAAAGATGCATCGGCTAAAACCGCATCCGTGGCGGCTTGATCTGGAATATTTTTTTAAACGCGGATTCCAGGTTTCCGCCCAGAAGTCCCATGATCGCCTCTTCTTCGACACCCTTCTCGTGCAAGGCGATGGTCATCTTCAGCATCTCGTGCAGCTTGTCGATTCGTAAATCGGAACCAGCCTGCGGGTATAAAACCAGATGCTTCAGATCGATTCGCTCTTGGATCGCTTCCATCTGCTCGACCACATTCTCCGCATCCGAATCCGGTGATACGGGCAGTGTCAGCAATCCGCCTTTCTCGTCTATCTTTTTGAGGAAATCATCGCTCAATGCGAGGACGTCCGTCACACCGGTGACAATCACGGGATGCGTGGACGCATCGAGGATTTTTGTCATAACATCCTGCGACTGGTTCTGAAGCAGGATGAGCATCTTCTGCGCATTCATCGCTTCGACGGCTTTCTGTCCGGCCTCCGTCAGCCCGGATTCCGGGGAAATCCAGGTTCCGTCTGCACCGTCCAGTACGACATACGTGGCTCCCATCTTGGCCGCGATGCGGAGATGGGAGATGTCACTCCCCACGCTTTCGGCTCCTTGGAGACCAGCCATCGACAGGAGGTTCTCTCTCCTGGAGCTGAAAGCCATGGACGCATTGTCGGACTTAGAAAAATCCGATTTCACTCCAGTGGCTTCGTCCAGAAGCGTGACCAGTTCGGCCATGCGCTGGGCCGGTTCCTTGGTCACATCCGGTCGAACCGTAACCAACTGAATATCGACCCACTCGTCTTCCAGAGAATCCAGCGCAGATAGTCCTGTCTTATAACACAGAGGATGCAGATTCACGACGATGGCCGATTTGTGGATATACAGGGGAAGGCGGTTTTCCACCAACAGATCGCCTTCGTAATTGGCCAAGAGCAGGGCATTATCGTAGATGAACTGAGTTGTCTTCTCCAGAAGGTCCATACTGATTTTTTCGACATCATCACCTGGCATATGGTAGTCTGGATGCGTATCGAATGGCCGTCCGATGAGCATGAATGCCGGGATGCCACGCGTGATAAACGGCGTATGATCGCTACCCCCCGGACCTCCGCGTCCAGGCTCGAGAAACGCCAGCGTTTCTTCTTCGCTGTTTTTCTGGATGAGTTGCCATATGTTGGGGGCAAAATAAACGCCGCCAAAGGCCATCTTTTGACCCAGCCCGACCATGTCCATGTTGAAGTTCAACGCGGTCTTGTCGATGGAGGACAGCGTCGGATGCGCGGCCCAGTATCGAGACCCCAGGAGTCCCCGCTCCTCTCCACCCCAGCAGGCGAACAGGATGGTACGGCGCGGCATGACCTTGTTGCGCATCATGACGCGGCCGACTTCCATGACTACAGCAGAGCCGGAGGCGTTGTCGTCGGCGCCGTTGTATACTTTTCCGTATCGAATGCCTAGGTGATCCAGATGACCGCCCAAGACGATCACTTCATTTTTTACCCGGGGATCCGTTCCCCGGATCATGCCCAGGACATTCTTTCCGATACGCTGGGGATCGAATTCGACCTTGACTTCCATCCTGGCCTTCTTGCCCGTGGGCGAGGACATGGATACGAGTTCGGTGTCCAGTTTCCTCTGCCCCGTCTGCAGACGACTGATAAAGGCACGACGCGATTCATCCTCATTCACGAGAAGCCTGTTGACGACCCTCTCGTCCACGCCGTACACGATGAATCCTTCCTTATAATTCCCGGGCGCCAGTCGCCACCAGCCCAAGCTTCGATCTTCCTCGCTAAAATCAGTGCATAAAAGCATGCCGGCCGCGCCGTGTGCAACGGCCATGGCCACCTTGGCACTGTCGGTATCCATGCCCTTCCAGCAATCCGTATCATCCCCGGGCACACCCCGCATGACCAGAACGATCTTCCCTGTCACATCCACATCGGCATACTCATCCAACCCCCTTTCCGCAGCACTGATACCGTAGCCCACAAAGACGACCTCGGCTTCCACCTTTCCACCCCCTGTATATCGGGGGACGTTGAAATCCCCGTCATCGTAATAGTAGTGCCGATCGTCCACGGCCAATACCGGATAATCAAACTGATGCTTGTGAAACGGAAAGGGAAACTCTTGTATGTAACTGTCGTTGTCCCCGGCGGGCTCCAAACCCCACTTCTCGTACAAACCGGCCACGTATTCGACAGACTTTTCATACCCGGGTGTTCCTGTATCCCTGCCCTCCAAATCCTCAGACGCCAGATAGGTCACGTATTCCAGGGCGGCGGTTCCGCTAGGTTTCTCCTGAGCTAACGCGACCGTGACCGATAGCAGCCACATAACAGTGACCGCCACTCCGATAGGCATTAATCGTTTCATGATAGACTCCATGATGGTATAAGAAAAAATATAAACATATCCGACGATGAATACCGATGTACCTCATACTGTTTTGAGGGATGTACGAAGTCATCCAGATAGGATAAGATGCCGTTCAGTCCGCTGGCAGACATCGGGATGGGCACATGCTTTTATCATCATACCGCCGATGCTAGGTATGGTTTTCGGGATGCTTCACGTTTCGACTTCATCCTCTTCCCAGCACGCGCGGATCATCTCAGCTACTTTTTCAAGATACGTACGATCCACCTCGTCGAACGTATTCAGGACATCGCTGTCCGCATCCAGGACGGCCCTCAGGTTTCCTGCCGTATCAAAGACCGGAACGGCGATCTCCGATTTGGAGTTGGGATCGCACGCCACGTGTCCGGGAAACGCACTCACATCGGGCACCAGGACCGTCTCCTTCCTTTTGGCGCATTCTGCGCACACACCCTTTTCGATGGAGAGAAAAACACACGCCGGCGTTCCCTGAAAGGGGCCCAGAACGAGGTGATTCTCATGAAAAAAATAAAATCCGATCCAGAAAAAATCCAGCCGTTTCTTCAGGATGGCTGCCACGTTTCCCAGGTCGCCCACCAGATAACCGCCCCGGACCATCCTGACTTCGATTTCCCGGATGGCGGCCGTATAGCGTTCTTCCTTCGTCATTCCATCATCCGCGTACAAAGAGATTCTTGATGATGTGTCCGGCTACCTGTGGATTCTCCTTCAGCCGACGCATGCAGTACCCATACCACTGCTCGCCGTACGGCACATACACGCGCATTCGATTTCCCCGGCCGACGATGTCTCCCCGTAGCTTCTCCGTCACCCCCAGGAGCATCTGGAATTCGTACTTCGATGAATCGGCTTTACTGGATGCGATCACCTCGTCGCTCCGCTCCACGAGAACTTTATCGTGGGTGGCAATACCGCTGAAGGAACCCGTCTCCAGCATCATCTTGACAAGTCCCATGAAGCTATCGCGTACCTCCTCCTTGTCTTTGAAGGCGATCTCCTTGGGCTCGTCGTATATGCCCTTGCAGATGCGCAGATGGGCGATGTTCTCGTCGATGAGCTGCTGCACATCCTTCCGGCTCCGCCTCATGTACGCCTGGATAACCGTACCGACGTTGCTGAAATCCTTACGAAGCCGGCGGTAGATGTCCAGGGTATCATCGGTACATGTGGAATCCTCCATATCGATACGGACAAAATTCTTCAACGCTTTCGCCTTTTGGACGATTTCCCTGACATTCTTTAGACACTGTTCTTTATCGATCCTCAGGCCGAGGGATGTCAATTTCAGAGAAAGGTTGGCATCCAGCTCGTTTTCGTGGATTGTCTCGAGAACCCGGATGCTTTCCTCCTTGGACTGCGTCGCTTCCTCCAGGGACATGATCTCTTCGCCCAGAACGTCGATGGTGACACAGCACCCCATGCTGTTGAGTTCCAAGGTCTTGCGAACCGCATCGGCCAGTGTTTTTCCGGCAATATAACGACGGGAGAACAACCAGATGAACGATTTCGGGAATATCGGCATGATGCCCACGATAATTTTATTGAACCATTTCATGTGTCAGCCTCTACAGTTTCTTGTAAAACGTTTCTCGAAGAATCCCCCGTGCTCCGAAACTCTCTTTGAATTTTCCCAACCCCCAGTTCGGCTCTTCGTTCACTGTAAAAATACCGTAATCGAGGAACCGATAACCCTTTTCGATGGACCAGCGGATAATCTCATAAAAAAGATGGTTGACGGGTCTGTATGCCTGGAAGGCTTCGTCGTGACTGATATAGAACGCCAGCACCACACGGTCGTTGCACAAAAAAGCGGTGACACCGGCCGTCATACGATCCTTCAGGAATGCTCCAAAATGCCGGATTCTCTCCGGGAACAATTTCTTGAGCAGCTCCAACTCCTCCAGCGTATGAGTCGGTGTGACGTTATGACGCATCGAGAGGTTTTTCTTAAGAATGGGATAGAACGAGGCCAGATCGTCGGATTCTTCGACCCGGATGCCCGATTTCACCGATTTGCGATAGGCCGTTCGGGCTTCTGGCTTGAATTGGGTGAGTATGTTATCGACAGGAAAATCCAGGGGAATAACGCTGGATACCTCCCGCTTCTTGTACTGGAAACCGCTCTTGTACAGAGCAAAATCCAGATAATGACTCAGCCTGGCCAGATAGATAACCGGGGGCAGAGTCATCTCGATCCCGTCGATGCCCTGCTCCTTGGCATAGCGCAACAGTGCATCCACGAGATCGAACGCCGTACGAACCGACAGATTTTCCGGGTAGACAAAACCGCCGTACGACGCCCCGCAGTGGGACGACAGAATACGGCTTCCGTTCACCCCTCGCAAAGCGGCCGGAAAGAGCGCTTGAATGCGATTTCCTTCGTAAAAGAGCAGGGAATGATCTTCGAATCTCTCGGGCGGGTGATAACTCAAGAATCGCCGGGTATGGAACATCGTCCCGTTGTTGGCATTCCAGACAAACCGGTCCCACAGGCGTTTTGCATGGTCTGTGTATCTCGTCACCTCGACGGCCATCGTTCCGCCAATCCTATCGTCTCATCAGTCGAACCATGATGGCCTTCTGAATGTGTAGGCGATTCTCAGCTTCATCAAAAACGATGGAGTGGGGACCGTCCATCACCCCATCAGTAATCTCATCTCCCCGGTGGGCGGGTAGGCAGTGCAAGACTTTAACATCGGGCTTGGCTTCTGCCACCAGGGCTTCGTTGACCTGATAGTCCTTAAAAACTTTCTTTCTCTTTTCTACCTCCTTCTCCTGACCCATACTGGCCCAGACGTCGGTGTAGATGAAATCGACGCCTTTAACCGCTTCTTTCGCGTCGCGCAACAGGTTGATCTCGCTGATCCCTACCTCCCGGCCCTTTTCTAATGTCGTCTCGTCAGGATCGTGACCCTTGGGAACAGCTAGGTTAAGCTGCATGGGAATACGCGATGCCATGTTGATCCAGGAGTTGGCCAGGTTGTTTCCGTCACCCACATACGCGAGTTTCAGTCCATCAAAACGCCCGCGATGCTCCAGGATCGTCAGCATATCGCCCATCACCTGGCAAGGATGGACCAGGTCGGATAAGCCGTTGATGACGGGTATGGATGCATGGCGGCCCAGCGCTTCCACGATGTCGTGGCCGAACACACGGGCCATGATCCCGTGATTGTACCTGGAGAGCACACGAGCCACATCGGCCACGGATTCCCGTTTTCCCAGGCCGATATCCGTGGGTGCCAAATAAAGGGCATGTCCGCCCAGCTGGAACATGCCCACTTCAAAAGAAACCCGGGTTCTGGCCGACGGTTTCTGGAAAATCATGGCCAGCGTCTGACCCTCCAGGAGGGCGTGTTTTTTCCCCTTCTTGGTTTTTTCCTTCAGCTCTCTTGCAAGCCGGAAAGTCTCGTGGATGTCATCCGTCGTCATATCCGTGATAACGAGAAAATCTTTTTTCACAGAACCTCCCCTCTATGATTGAACAGTTGAACGGTCATCGAACGATTCGTCAGTCATTTCTATTCTCAGGCCCCGACTACCATTTATCCGGTGCGTCCGTACTATTTCAATAGACCAGCCGACACGCATTCTGGAGAATGGATGCTCTTTGTTCGTTTATGAGGATGGATATCTCTCAAGCTTATTCTCATTCTCAGAGTATGTATTTTGTCAGATCTTCGTCTTCGACGATGTCTTTCAGTCTTTGGCGGACATCTTCCGCAGCTATTTTTACCGTTTTAATATCGGGATCGGGCAACTGGTACAGGACGTCTTCCAGAAGCGTGCTCATGATGGTATGAAGACGCCGGGCTCCGATATTCTCCGCTCTATCGTTCACGTCTGTGGCCGTCTGGGCAATTTCCCGTATGGCTCCTTTGGTAAAGGTAATTTTCACACCTTCGGTTGCGAGGAGCGCCGTATACTGCTTCATCAAGGCATTCTCCGGCTCCGTGAGTATGCGGATAAAATCGTCGGTGTTCAGGCTGTTCAGCTCCACACGAATGGGGAACCGTCCCTGAAGTTCCGGTATCAGATCCGAGGGTTTGGCCACGTGGAAAGCGCCGGAAGCAATGAACAGGATATGATCGGTCTTGATCATCCCATACTTGGTGACGACACTGGTACCCTCGACCACGGGTAGGATGTCCCGCTGTACGCCCTCCCGCGAGACATCGGGACCGGCCTCCCTCTCGTACCCGGCGATTTTATCGATTTCATCCAGGAACACGATGCCCGACTGCTCGACCCTCTGGATGGCCTCCTTGACCACTTTCTCCATGTCGATGAGTTTCTGCGCTTCCTCGGCGATCAGCACTTGCCGAGCTTCGGAAATGGACATTTTACGCTTTTTCCGCTTCTGTGGAATCATCCCGCCGAAGAGATCCTGGACATTCAGTCCCATCTCCTCGATGCCCACTGGGGAAAAAATTTGAAGCATGGGAAACGAATCCGCGGCCACATCCAGCTCCACCGTTCGGTTCTCCAATTTTCCCTCTTCCAGTTGCTGCCTGAGCTTCTCCCGGGTGCGCTGATGCCTATCCCACTCATCGTCCGAAGAGACGACATCCATCTGTGTTTCCAGCTTCTTGTTCCTGTGACTCTCCTTGGTGGATTTCATAGGCGGAAAAATAAGGTCCAACAGCCGTTCTTCAGCGGCTTCCCGCGCCTTGTTCTGAACCCGTTCAGCCCACTCCGACTTGACCATCGATACGGCCAAGTCCGTTAGATCACGAATGATGGATTCCACATCCCGGCCCACATACCCTACTTCGGTGAATTTGGACGCTTCTACCTTGATGAAAGGCGCCTCAGCCAGGCGCGCCAACCGACGGGCAATCTCCGTCTTGCCCACACCCGTGGGACCGATGAGGATGATATTATTGGGCATAATCTCCTCCCGGAGATCCTCATCCACTTGCTGCCGGCGCCACCGGTTCCGAAGGGCGATGGCCACCATCTTTTTCGCCTTGTCCTGACCGATGATATACTTGTCCAGCTCAGCCACGATTTGACGGGGCGTCAGCCTGCCTGCATCTCTTTTGGTCTGGATGCGCACAATCGCTCCGGTATCCATCATCAGAGCTCCTCGATGGTGATGCGGGCGTTGGTGTAGATGCAGATTTTCGCCGTAATCTCCAATGCTTCCTTGACGATGCTGGCGGCATCCAAGTTCGTATGCTGTAGAAGCGCCCGGGCGGCTGCCAGGGCGTACGGACCGCCGGAACCGATAGCCACGATGTTATCATCCGGTTCGATGATATCCCCCGTACCCGAAATGACCAATGCACTCTTTTTATCCGCCACAGCCAGAAGCGCTTCTAAACGCCGTAAGTATTTATCCGTGCGCCACTCTTTGGCCAGTTCCACGGCCGATCTGTACAGGTTGCCGTGAAATTGCTCCAGCGTTTTCTCGAATTTATCGAAAAGGGTGAAAGCATCGGCCGCCGCTCCGGCAAAACCCACCAGGATGCTGTCGTCGTACAGTTTCCGCACCTTCATTGCCTTTTCTTTCATCACCGTTTCACCCAGCGTTACTTGACCATCCCCTCCCATGGCTACACTATTTCCCTTCTTGACACCCAGAATGGTGGTGGAGCGAAACGGGCGCGTTCCATTCATTTTCATCTATCGTACCTTTTTCAGATATTTAAAGTAATCGGAATCTGTGGTCAACATCAGTGTTGTTCCCGTGTCGATGGTGGCGCGGTAGGTATCCATGGTTTTCAGGAACGAATAAAACTCCGGATCGCGATTATACGCCTGGGCATAGATCCTTGTTGCCTCTCCATCGGCCTTGCCCATGATCTCCTGGGCCTCCCGGTACGCCTCCGATTGAATCTTCTTCAACTCACGCTCCTTCTGACCCCGTATCTTAGCGCTCTCACCGTCCCCCTCGGATCGGTATTTGGAGGCGATGCGCTGTCTCTCGGCGATCATGCGGTCGAACACTTTTGTCTGAACCTCATCCACGTAGTTGATCCTTTTGATCTGCACATCCCTGAGCTCCACACCGAATTCAGGCGTTATGGCAGAGGATTTTTCCAGGATGATCTTTGCGATCTTTTCTCTTCCCGTCTCGACGCGTGGAATGACTTCGGGAGCCTCCAGAACGGCGGTTTCTTCGGTCACCGTGAATTCTCTGTTGGTGGAACGCACGATTTCGAGAAGTTCATAATTGGCAATGGCGTTCCGTGTCTCTCCATCGATGATATCGTCCAAGCGAGACTGGGCTCCCCTTTCATCCCGTACTCTCTGGAAAAAGATCAGGGGATCACTGATACGCCAGCGGGCATACGTATCGATCCAGATAAATTTTTTATCTTTCGTGGGTATCTGATTGGCATCCCCGTCCCATTCCAGCCAGCGCTTTTCAAAATAATTCGCCACCTGAATGAAAGGCGCTTTCACGTGCAGACCCGGTTCAGAGACCGTACCGCCGATGGGTTCGCCAAACTGGGTTATGATGACCTGATTCACTTCCGATACGATATACAACGTATTCAAAAACACAATCAGTACGACAAGAATGAGTATACTAATACCTATTTTGACAATCGAGTCTTTCATTTGTTCACCCCCTCGCCCAGGTTGAGAAGAGGCAGTATGTTTTGTTGTCGTTCATCGAAGATAACCTTTTTCTTTATCTTGGGGAGAATATCGTTGATGGTCTCCAGATAAAGACGCTTTCGTGTCACCAGAGGAGCACGGGCGTATTCGGTATGTATAGCCACGAACCGATTGGCATCGCCCCGTGCTCTGTTGATGCGTTCGGCGGCGTATCCTTCTGCTCCCCGAATCGTCTGCTCTGCCTCTCCGTGGGCTCTAGGGATTTCCTGGTTGTACTCGGCCCACGCCTCGTTGATTTTTCGCTCCTTTTCCTGTAAGGCTTCGTTTACCTCGTTGAACGACGGTTTTACCGGGTCCGGAGGATTCACGTCCTGAAATATGAGTTGGTTGACCTCGATGCCTATCTCGTACAAATCGCAGAGTTTCTGAAGCTCCTCTTTGGCTTCCAGTGCCATCCTTGCACGTCCTGTTGTGATGACCTCATCTACGGAGTTATCTCCCACCACTTTCCTGACAACAGCCTCATTCATAGAACGAAATGTACTGCCGGCATTCCTCAGCTTGAAAAGGAATTTATAAGGATCCCTAATCTTATACTGGACGATCCACTCCACCACAGCAACGTTCAAATCTCCGGTAAGCATCACGGCTTCCTTCATGGATTCTGGAGTCGTTCGATACTGGGTTCGTATACCCGGTTCCACGGTGCGAAAACCGAACTCCATTTTAAGCTGTCTCTGGACGGGAACTTTGGTCAATTTCTCAATTCCCAGCGGCAGTTTGATATGGAGACCGGGATCCGTCGTCCTGACAAATTTGCCGAAACGAAGGATCACACCCATCTCCTGGGCTCCGATCTGATAAATAGAACCCACAATAATGATAATGAGAAAAATACCCGCCACTACTAGTAAAATCGTATTCCGGTTGATGGAAGCCGGTATTTCCACCTGCTCCCCACCAACGTTGATGGTTCGTTTTAAAGCCGCCATCCGACCCCTCCTTTTTCATGTAGACCCGGTTGCGTGAGCGAGGTGTCCGGTTTCATTCTCTTTTACGAACAAAAGCAAACGTTCCCATCGCCTGCACCCGAATGTCCACGTTTTCCCACGAACACAGTTGCGCATTTATGCGGTTCAAATCTTCCGACGCAGCCTCGCTACGGGAAGCATCATCTGCTCCCTATACTTGGCCACTGTTCTCCTGGCCACGATAAATCCGTCTTTCCGCAACAGTTCGGATATCGTTTGATCGTTGTAGGGTTTCTTGGAATCCTCCTTATCGATGATCTGCTTGATTCTATCCTTGATCAGTTTGTTGGAGACTTCTTCCCCATCGGCCATCTCCAGCCTCTCGCTGAAGAAGTATTTCAACTCGTAGACGCCGAAGTCTGTCTGTACATACTTGCCGCTGGTAACCCGGCTGACCGTGGATATATCCAGGCTCACATCGTCGGCCACATCCTTTAGAATCATGGGTTTGAGATGCTCTTTCCCTTTCTCGAAGAACTTCCGCTGATGCCTCAGGATGGATTCCATGACCCTCAAGATCGTGGATCGTCTCTGGTAAATAGAGTTGATGAGCCACCGGGCCGATTCCAACCGTTGACGGATATAGTCTCTTGTTTCCTTGGAAACCTTTCTCTTATCCTTCAAGAGTTGTTTGTAAGATTCGTTAATACGGAGACGGGGAATATTCCAGTCGTTCAGATGAATCGAAAAATTTCCCTCAACTTTTTCGACGATGACATCGGGAACGATGTAGTTTTCCGCCTCAGAAATATACCGCTCACCCGGTTTGGGATTGAGCCGTGAAACCACATCCATGATGCGTTTGACTTCCGACAGGGGGATGTCCAGCTTTTTGGCAATCTTCTCGAATCGTTTGTTCGTGAAATCCTCAAAGCACTCCTGAACCATCCGGATGGCCAGCTCGTCCCTGGGATCTTTCTCCTGGAGTTGAATCAAAAGACACTCTTGAAGATTCCGTGCCCCAATGCCCACAGGATCGAATCTCTGAATGACCGCCAGAACCTTGTCCACAGCCTCCGGGGACGTTTCGGTATTCTCTGCGATCACATCGATGTCGCATGTTAAATACCCGTCATCGTCGATGCACCACAGAATATACTCCCCGATTCGCATCTCTTCCGGCGAAAGAGGTGCCAGATGGAGCTGTTCGAAGAGATGATCCATCAGCGTAATCGGAGCTGGCTCCGGTCGGTCGATCTCTTCCTCCTTGCGCTCCCGCGGCTGTTTGATTTCGAAGTTGTCCTCGTCGTTGAGGATTTCCTCCAATCGATCTCCTCTTCCTCTTCAGCAGCTTCTTCCTCGTTCTCCTCGCCCTCCGTATCCTCATTCGACTCCTTCTGTTCCAGCTCTTGTTCGATATCCGTTTCAACCTCCAGCAGCGGATTCAGCTCGAGTTCCTGTTTAATACGCTGCTCGAGCCGCAGCACGGGGAGTTGAAGGAGTGTCGATAAGAGAACCTGCTGGGGACTTTGCTTCTGCTGCAGGAGCAACCTTTGACTTATCTGTACCATGGTTTTACCTAGTCCGTAATCTCCGTATAACGATCCAGTCGAAACTGTTTACCCAGATAAATTTTTCTGGCTTCCTCATCACTGGCCAGGAATTCCGATGTCCCTGACTTGAGTATCTTGCCCTCGCACAGCAAGTACGACCGGTCTGTGATGGAAAGTGTTTCATGAACGTTGTGATCCGTAATGAGGACGCCGATTCCTTTTTCCTTCAGGTGCTGGACGATTTTCTGGATATCCTCCACAGCGATGGGATCAATTCCCGCAAACGGTTCGTCCAACAGGATGAATTTTGGCTCTGTAACCAAAGCCCGTGTGATCTCTACCCGGCGTCTCTCTCCGCCGGAAAGCGTGTACGCCTTCTGCTTGCTCAGATGATCAATGGAAAGCTCTTCCAAGAGGATTTTCAACCGTTTTTTACGTTCCTCCTTGGATATGTCCAAGGTCTCCAGGATGGCCAGGATATTCTCCTCCACGGTGAGCTTACGGAATACCGAAGGTTCCTGGCATAAGTATCCGATGCCCATGCGGGCCCGTTTATACATTGGGAGCTTGGTGATGTCCCGACCATCGAAAAAGATGGTTCCCTCGTTGGGTCGTATCATGCCCGTAATCATGTAGAAGGTCGTCGTCTTTCCGGCTCCGTTTGGCCCCAGAAGGCCGACGATCTCACTCCGGGTTACCGAGAGGGAAACACCGTCCACAACCCGCTTTCCGCGGTACGCCTTTACCAGACACTGCGTCTCCAGAGTCTCTACCGCTGGCGTATTGTCGGTTCGTGCCTCTGGAATCACAGTTCCCTCTCCGTTGCAGTGCCTTTCTGATTCTCCCTCTTCGGTCTATAGGTTCCCGTCGACTGCGCCGGTGTACTCTCCACATTCACCCGATCCAGACGATCCCCATCGAACGTAAGGATGAGACGATCACCGGTGACGGTGTTGATTCCCTGTTCCCGCCGTTCCTCCCGTTCCTCATCGAAAACGTGATACACACTACTGGCCTGCCCCTCGATGACGACCTTCCGTATGGTGTCTCGGCTTGCTTCTATTGTAATCTGCCGGCCTTTCAGGATATCCTCGTACGTGCTGTCTTTTGAGATAATTTCAGCGTTCCCCTGAATAACGCTCCCCTTGAAATCCAACTCGTCCAGCAGAATATCGATGCGGTCGCCGCGCATATGCTGGTCTCGGTGCCAAACGATGGGCATCTCCTGCAGGACGAGCACATCCTCATCCGTCCGGTATTCCGCCTGTCGGCAGGAAGCGTTCAGGTCGCCTTTTTCGATGCGTACACTGTCGGTCACGACAACCCGCTGATCCTCCCCCCACGCCTCTATTTTAAGACCCTGCACGATCATCTGTTCCTCGGAAACCGAATCTTTCTTGGCCAGCCGGGATCGGCCCTCTACAAAACCGTAATCCAGTGACCGGTCGTAGAACGCGCTGTCCCCTTCCAGCGTGGCCATTTCCACAAGGTCGGAGATGACGACGTCTCCGTGTGCCCTGGCCTGCTCTTGCTCTTGCGAATACTCCAGCCTGCGGGCCGTGATTCGCCGTTGATCGCTCTGCAGGATTACATGACCGACGGCTTCCTCTGTCCGGGCCTTACCGTTATAATAGACCCGGTCGCTCCATAGCGTACGCTTGCCGTCATGGATTGTGACATCACCCGAAAGGATCGCCCTGTTCTCGTTCTGCCACAGCCGCGCATTCTGACAGCGCAGGTAGGCCGTTCCCTGAACGAGTTGCACATGGCCATTCAATTCGGCAATTTCCTCTCCTTCTCGTGAAATACTCACCAGGCTATCCGCATGAACCAGCCGCAGACGCTCTTCCGATCCCGACTGGGATACCGACGGGATCGCCCTTGAAGCATCGATCCCCGTGACCAGGAGCCAGCCTGCAAAGCCAGCAGTCATCCATCCGGTCATTTCTTCCGACTCTCCACGGTATCCTGCCGGACGACCGTATCAGCAGAAGGCCGTTCGGAGAACGCATTTTCGAATTTCTCAAAATCAATGCTCTGGTCGCTCACACCCCACGGCCTGCGTATGACCCGGCGCGTCAGATCGGCATTGGATTCGAATCCCACTCCGTACAGCGTATCGTAATCGGGCGTGGTTAGCATAACCAATGTGTCGGAGATGATTTTCTCCTTGCCGTTGTCCCACCGCAACACGTCGGTTCTTAGGGTCAAGCCGCTGTCGGAGACCACGACCACGTTTCCACGGCCGACGACATCCTCCGTGGCTTCATGATATTCGCCTTTATCCGACGTCAAATGTGATGTGTGTTCTCCTTCATCATCATAAAAATCGACAACAACCCCCTCGTCGAACTGATAGACTTTCAATCCGTCAAACTTCATCATGTGACCGTATCGTACCACGGCCTGAAGGCGACCAGCCTTTGAGAGATAAATCTGCGAATTCCATCCCTCCTGACTGGGGTACTCTTTCTTCTCCTGATCCGTAGAAACAATCTCCTGATCCTGCCGGCTGCACCCTGCTAGGCAGAGAATTGTAAATCCTAGCACGATCGAGGATTTCCAGCGGATACGAATCATGCCAGGCCCGCCTTGAGAATGTCGTGCAAATGAACGATTCCCACAGGTTCTTCTTCCGCGTTCAGGACGACCAGCTGTGTGATGCTGTGTTTCTCCATCAGAAGAAGAGCCTTTGCTGCCAGAATGCCCGTCTTGATGCATTTCGGATCCTGGGTCATGATATCGCCGGCACGGAGGTCCCAGATGTCATGCCGTTTTTCGATGAGACGACGAAGATCGCCGTCGGTGATGATGCCCAATAGCCGACCATTGCTGCCCATCACACACGTGCATCCCAGTCGCTTGGTCGTGATTTCTAGGATGACGTCGGGCAGGAGCGTGTTTTCTTGAACCCTAGGTATCTCCTTACCCCTATGCATGACATCGTCCACCTGAAGAAGGAGGCGTCTTCCGATGTCTCCCCCGGGGTGGTAGATGGCAAAATCTTCGATACTCAGCCCCCGCTCCTTGAATAAAGCCAAAGCCAACGCATCGCCCATGACAAGGGCGGCTGTCGTGCTGGCTGTGGGCACGATATCGTAAGAACAGGCTTCTTCCTTGACGCTGACATCCAGCAAAACATCGCTTTGCCGAGCCAGATTCGATTCCAGATTGCCCGTCAATGCAATGATGGGAACACCCTGTCGTTTAAAAAGAGGAATAAGACGCAGGATTTCTTCGGTGTTTCCGCTCTTGGAGATGCATATCACAACATCTTCCTTCAACACGGCTCCCAAATCGCCGTGAACGCCCTCGGCAGGATGCAGAAAAAAGGCGGCCGTTCCCGTGCTGTTCAGCGTGGATGCGATTTTCTTGGCAACAATCCCGGACTTGCCCATGCCTGTCACGATGACGCGGCCCTGGCAATGAAGCAAGATGTCCACCGCTCTCTGAAACCGCTGGTCGATACGTTCCTCCAGGGCACGAATGGCATCGGCCTCGATCCGAACGACTTCTTTTCCTTTTTCTATGCCCAAACGAATCTCACTCTTTATATCGAAATATGCAGGATCGGGATGGAACGCCGTTACAACGATGCCATCACCGTTTCCCATCTCCCCTGAACTTTAAGGATGAGGTCCGTCACCTCACGAACCGCACCGTATCCCCCCGTGCTGTCTGTGATGTAATCGGCTCTCTGCTTGACATCCCACCGTGCATTCTTTACGGCGATGGAAACACCGGCCTTTCCCATCACGGCCAGATCGGAGAGGTCATCACCCACATAACAGACGGCCTCGTCGGCACAGTTCGATGCATCGCGTATCTGACGATACGCGGCCAATTTATCCGTGACGCCCTGGCGGTACGCGTCGATGCCGAGTTCCTGGGCACGGATCGACACGGACTCGGATTGGCGTCCCGTAATGAGACCCACTTTGATCTCTCCCAATCGAACCATGCGAATGCCCAGTCCGTCCTGAACATCGAACCGCTTGAACTCCTGAGCGTCGCTGCCCAGATAGATACCCCCGTCGGTGAGAACACCGTCTACGTCCAGCAGGAGAATACGGACTTTCTTAAGTTTCTCCTCCAGGAGGGGCGTTATCTTTTGGGGCCGATCACTCATGCTTCCAAGTCCTTGAAATCGACTGACTTTAACGAATCGTCCAGGGTCTTTACCTGCTTCAGAAGCGGTTCCAGACGATCCAGGGGCCACATATTCGGTCCGTCGCAGAGCGCCTTATCCGGTTCGGGATGAACTTCCATAAAAAGACCGTCGATTCCGGCAGCCGTGGCAGCTCGTGCCAGTAGCGGGATGAATTTTCGCTCCCCACCTGAGGCCGTGCCCTGGGCTGCGGGCAGCTGAACAGAATGCGTGGCATCGAAAATCACCGGTCGGCCCGTTTCCCGGATATTTCCCAACGAACGCATATCCACGACCAGATTATGATACCCGAAGGTCGTACCCCGTTCGGTGATAATGACGCGG
>Ga0180437_10001060_pt1 | contig 48531 bp, 39 predicted proteins | sample SS_ome_4_FD_132410 | JGI IMG/M metagenome (GOLD analysis project Ga0180437, IMG submission 132410) | Hypersaline lake sediment archaeal communities from the Salton Sea, California, USA - SS_3_D_1 metaG | ecosystem: Environmental > Aquatic > Non-marine Saline and Alkaline > Hypersaline >... | reverse complement strand
TGGTACACCTACGCGACCCCGGCCGGGTTCACGGCGGAGCTGGCGCGAGACATGCGGCAGGCGGGGTGTGTGGGCGTCAACTTCGGCGCAGACAGCGGAGATGATCGTATGCTGGGGGAGCTGGGACGTGATTTCACGGTCTCGGAGCTTCGGGAGACGGCCGAGGCGTGTCGGGCGGCGGGGCTCGTGTTCATGTACGATCTCCTGGTAGGCGGGCCGGGCGAGACGCGGGAGAGCGCGGCGCGGACGATCGAGCTGATGAAGGAGATATCGCCGCACCGAGTGGGCGTATCGCTCGGGGTGCGGGTGTATCAGGGGACGCGGCTCGGGAGCTTCGTGCGCGAGGCCGGTCCGATGGCGGAGAACCCCAATCTGTGCGGGACAGTGAAGGAGAACGCCGACTTTCTCGCCCCCGTGTTCCACCTGTCGGCAGAGCTGGGGGAGGGCGCGGCCCAGCATATGGCGGAACTGGTGGGCGGGGATGAGCGGTTCTTCTTCCCGACACCAGAGGCCGGGACGGAGGCCTACAACTACAGCGACAACGACCGCCTGGTCGAAGCGATCAAGAAGGGATATCGCGGCGCCTACTGGGACATCCTGAGGCGCCTGTCGGAGGGCGGCTGAGGCGACACGCTGGGCGGCAGAATCCGATACACGAGCAGCGCGGGTCCGTCGGTGGGGTAGCGGGCGTGGGGTTCGAAGCGCGGGTGGTCGATGATTTCCGCCATTGCCGGGATCCGGTCGGGCGCGTCGGCGGTCGTAACGAGATAGGTGGCCGACAGAGCATCGGCGATTCGCAGGGCGGCCTCCGCCCCGTCGGTCGGGAACTGTGCGCAGGGAACGCGAGCCGTGTAGTAGAGCCCCCACGCGTTGTCGGTGAGGACCGCGCGCGGCGGCGGGTCGAGGGTGCGTACGGCCTGTACGGCGGCCCGGGGATAGAGAACGGGGGCTGCATCGGTAGGCTGTTTTGGCGCCTCGAACCACACGTACAGAAGCGAGCCGAAGGCGAGGATGATGAGGGCCGAAGCGGCCGTGCGAGTCGAAGAGGACTTCCTGCCTGCGCCGAGATTATAGATGTATACGGCCGCACTCGACGCGACCACGAAGACGGCCGGAAGCAGGGCAGGCATTAGGTGCCAGAACCCGCCCTTCGCGGCCGGCAGGGGCACGATGAGCGCCGGCACTGCAACTGCCACTAGCAGGTAGATGAGCCACGGGAGTGACTGGCGTCGCGCGGGTCGGAGGGACAGCCCGGCGATGGCGAGCAGCCCGACGATCTCGACCGCTTTCCGGAGGAGGTGAAGCTCCTGGAGGAAAGCATCGAGCCTCGTGCGCCAGACGGCGAGCGCGCCGACCCTCAGGTAGTCTGCGAGGTTGAGGTGGGACTGATCGAGGCGGAACAGGTCGTTGTACTCGACGAGAAAAGCCGTGCGGAGGGGGTCTGCCCCGGAGGGATGGCCGAAGACGAGGCTTTGCCGCGCCCACCAGGGGGCGGCGATGAGGCCGAATGCGACCAGGAAGGCGAGCGGCAGTCGCAGCGCGCGGCCGCGCTCGCCCCTGCGGAAGAGGGAGATTGCGAGCACGATGGCGACGACGGCCAAGAGCGCTCCATCGGTGCGAGTGAGGTAGGCGAGCCCGGCGAGTGAGCCCGACACGAACGCCCATGCGGGGCGGCCGCGCCATGCCGCCCAGAGGGTGAGCAGGCTGAGGTTGACGAGGAGAGCGGCAAGCATGAAGTGGTCGGGATAGAGCGTGAGCCCGACGAGGTGGAAGTTGACCGCCGCCATTGTCCCGGAGAGCACTGCGACATCTCGCCTCTGGGAGAGGAGGCCGCCGGTCCACGCGGTGATCGCGCAGAGGAACGCGCCGAAGATGATGGAGGGAGCCTGAGCGGCGCGCAGCGATGCGGCGCGGGCCAGAGCGAAGGCGCCCGCCATGACCACCGACTGGCCCGGCATCCAGTAGCCGTTGCTCGGTGCCGGAAGAGAGCTCGGAATGCCGCCCAGGTAGTTCCAGACATAGTCGGCGACGAAGCCGCGTCCGTGGTAGAGATTCTCGGCCACCGCCACGTAATAGGCGGCGTCCGCGGAGAGGGGGACGGGTCGGGTGAGCGCATAGATGAGCCGGATCGCGAGCGCCCCCGCGAAGACGAGCGAGCAGGGGAGGAGGAGGCGGGGGGGTCGCGGGGTAGTCACGGGTTTGGCCGGCTCCTTTGCCGCGCGGGAGGGGCGGCTTGTCGGTCGGCGAACGAAGCCCTGGGAGGGTGAGCGATGCGGGACCTGTTGGAGGTGTGGCGCAACACGCGCATGGTTGTGCTGGTGGCGCTGACTGCGGGCCTATACGCGGCGTTTCTCATCCCGTTCAAGCCTATTCCTCTCATTCCGGGCATCACGGAGGTGCGCCCCGCGAACGTGGTGCCGATCGTGTGCGCGCTGCTGTTCGGGCCGGCGGCCGCCTGGGGCTCGGCGTTCGGCAACCTGATCGGCGACTTCTTCGGCACGCTCGGGCCGGGTAGTCTGTTTGGGTTCGTCGGCAACTTCCTCTATGCATATGTACCTTATCGCGTGTGGGGAGCCCACCGGGCAGCGTCCAGAGAGACGCAGCAGGGCCTGATGACGGGGCGGGGACTGATGGAGTACGTGCTGGTGACGGCGCTGGCGAGCCTGGTGTGTGCTGTGGTCATCGGGTGGGGCTGCGAGCTGTTCGCGCTGGCGCCCGGGTTCCTGGTCGCGAACATCATCGCGCTGAATAACTTCCTGGTGGCGGCGGTGCTGGGGCCGCCGCTGGTGCTGGCGCTGTATCAGCGGGTGCGCCGCTGGGGGCTGCTGTACTGGCAGATCCTGGAGCGGGATCCGGTGCGGCGCTCGGCACGAGTCAGCCTCGGAGCGGTGCTGTGTTGGGTGGGATGCGCTGCGGCGCTGGTGGTGGGCAACAGCACGGTGTTCCAGCAAACCGGGGGTATGGAGGTCGTCCAGGCGGTGGCGCTGCCGCTGGCGGTGGTGGTGGTGGGGTTGCTGCTGATCTGAAGGGGAAGGGGGATCAGCTCAGATGTGGTGGACATGGGTATGCTCGCTGCACGAGAGGCGTCACGGACGTCTGGCCTGGTGCGGCACCTGCGCCACAGGGGAGACGCGCGTAGGCACGCCCGCCCTATAGGTCGACGTGGAGGCGGCCCGCCTCTTCGCGGGTTGGGGTAACGTGGATGATCCGTCTGATCCAGTCGTCGGGGCCGCGGGCATGGATGCGGTGGTAGTGTGGGGTGAGGCCTGTGAGCAGGCCGGCGCGGCCTCTCTGCTCGAAGAGCACGTCAACCTCTCGTCCGATCCACTGCTGTGCGCTGGCTGCTGCAAGGTCTTCCGCGAGGGCGAGCGCCGCCTGGGTTCGGCGCCGCTTGACGTTGGCCGGTACCTGGTCGGGGAGGCCGACTGCGGCTGCGCCGGGTCGGGGCGAGTACGGGAACACGTGGAGTCGGGTGAACCCTAGCTCGCGGACGAAGCTGCACGTATGGTCGAACTGCTCCTCCGTCTCGCCCGGAAAGCCGACCATGATGTCGGTCGTCAGAGCCGCGTCGGGCCAGGCTGCGCGGACAGAAGCGGCGAGGCCGGCGAAGTCGGCGGCGGTGTAGCCGCGGCCCATGGCAGCCAGGAGGGTGTCGTCGCCGGACTGAAGGGGGAGGTGGAGGTGGTGGCAGAGGACGGGGTGATCGGCGATCTCGCGGAGGAGGTCGCTGCCGAGGTCCATTGGCTCGATGGAGCTGAGGCGAAGGCGTGGGATGGCGATGTCCCTGAGCTGCCGCAGGACCGCGGCGAGGGTGGTGTCGCCGCGGTCGCGGCCGTACGCGCCAAGGCGGATGCCACAGAGCACGGCTTCGCGCGCGCCTTCGTCGACGAGGGTGTGAATCTCCGCAACCAGGGCTGCAAGTGGCTTGCTCACTGGTTTGCCGCGGGCAGCAGGGACGATGCAGTAGGCACAGCCGTGGTCGCAGCCGTCCTGAACCTTGACGAAGGCGCGGGTGCGGGATGGAACATGGGAGGTCGGCAGCAGTGGCGAGTGAAGTTCAGGGAGGAAGTCGGGGAGGGAAAGCTTGCGGCTATTGGGGATGACGGCGGCGACGCCGGGCAGGTTGAGGAGCGCGTAGGGGTTGGTTTCGGCGAGGCAGCCGGTGGCGATGATGGTGGATTCGGGGTGCTCGCGGCCGAGGCGGCGGATGAGCTTGCGGGCCTTCGCGTCGGCCGTGGCGGTTACTGTGCACGTGTTGATGATGTAGGTGTCGGCGGGGTCGCCTGGAGCGCCGATGTGGTAGCCGCGGCGCGCCAGCGACCGGGCGATCTCTTCGGAGTCGCACTGGTTGACTTTGCATCCGAAGGTGAAGATCCGAACGCGGGCAGAGGTCATTTCCCTACTACAGAGATTCACGGGGCAGGAGGCAAGCTCCTGCCGAATAGGCCGGTGTTGGGGGGAACAAGCTGGTGGCGGACGTTCGAAGCGGAAGCGTCGCAGCGTTGGCACCACGAGATACCTCGGCGCCATTCGGGAGCCTCAGCATGACAGAGCGGGCGGCGCCGGGGCGCGGGAATGGCCGGCCGCGGGGCTACAGGCCGTGTTGGCCGAACCAGGGGAGCAGGCTGCCGAGCCAGTCGTGGAGCAGAAACGACATGCGGCCGATGAAGAGGGAGAGGCGGGCCATCACGGTGTTCCCGAACATAGCGCCGAAGGCGATCATGAGGAACCAGCGGCCGACGAGCGATGCGCGACCGAGGTTGCGCCCGAAGCGGCCCTCGTGAGGCACGGAGAAGAAGAAGTAACTCAGCACTGTGAGCAGGATGATGACGAAGAGCCAGTTCTGGAGAACCACGGAGAAGAAGAACTCCTGGAGGTTCATACCTGCCTGGGCGCGGACGGACTTGAACGAAGCGGTGACTTGAGGCGCGAAGAGGGGGAAGAACTGGCGGAAGAACGTGCCGGAGGCGGCCCCGATAAAGAGGCCCATGACGAGACGGGCGAGCCACGTGAGGCGGCGGCTGTAGATGAAGTAGAAGAGGAAACCGACGATGGGTGCGAAGATCCAGTACCAGCGCCGCTCGTGGATCATGGGGGCCCACCACTTGCCCTCGAGGTTGAGGGTCCAGGTGGCGACGAGTAGGTAGCCGGCGCTAAGGCCGACGAAGATGTGCTCGAAGAGCCGCGAGATCGGGTTCTCGCGGTGGAGGATCGTGTACACCCCGAGGGTGGCGATGGCGGCGGCCCAGAGCACGTAGACATCGGGGTTCACGATGCGCGCTCCCCTCTGCGGCCGCGGGCAAAGAGGTATCCGAGGTTGCCGAGTACGATGAGGGCGATGATGAGAACGTGGGCCCAGGACTGGACGTTCATAATGGCGCTGGCTTTGCCCGGACGGTCAACGAGCGCCTCCAGCTCGGCGGCTCCCTTTGCGCCGACGAGCATCCCCTTCATCTGCCCGGAGTCGAGGTAGGGGTAGTAGATGGGGGCCATGACAGCGGTGTAGGCGGTGGCGAGGGGCGTGCCGTAGGGGCCCTGGATGAGCCCGATCCACATCTCGGTCATCGCGGAGAGCCCCGTGACGATGACCACGAGGCCAACGCCCTCTATATCCTCCACCCCCTCCATCATGGGCAGTTCGGTGACGGGCCTGCCGTAGAAGTCGTCGCCGATGGCCTTGGGGATGTTCTTGCCGAGGGCCATCAGGACGTTCTCATATCCGTACTTGTAGCCCCAGTTACACCAGTCGATGCCGTATTCGGCGCCGTATTCGCGCGCCGCCTCTTCGGCGAGGTCGTTGGCGAGCTTCACGCCCATTGGCGGCTGGAGGTTCATGATGGCGAAGCGCTTTCCGTGCTGGAAGCATGCGTGCATGACGGCTTGGGTCTGTGGGGCCGTCTCGGCCTCGGTGCTTGCGTCCCAGTCGGTGGAGATGACGACGAGCTTGTCGTCAGGGACGGCGGCGATTGCGTCGTAGACTCCCTTGGTAGCCGAGCTAGGGACGACGGGTAGCCGGATGGGAAAGAGGAGCTGCCAGACGACGACGCCGGCCAGCAAGAGGTAGACGTAGTGGCGGGGGATCTGCTGGATGCGGTGCCAGAAGGACCTTTCGGGGGAGCGCTCCACGTCAGCTCTGCTCCGTGAAGAAGGTACCGCGCTCGAGGCTGAGCCAGATGCGCAGGGACATGGCGAGCGCGCCGATGGCGATCCCGAAGACGATGCCGCGCTGGGCGGGCATGTTGAGCCAGCGCATGACCCATTCGCCGAGCAGCTCAATGCGGAAGAAGGCCCAGCCGGCGTCAACCGGGATGCTGCTCGTGAGCCAGGCGCCGAATGGGACCTGGCCGAGCATGACGATGAAGGCGGCGGCCATCATCAGAGCAGCCTCCGCGGTTCTAATGCGGAAGGCGCGGTAGGCGGCGGAGGCGATATAGAAGGCCAGGAGGGAGAAGGTCGCGGCCTGGAGCGGCGCGAAGAGGCCGTTGAAGAGTATCTCGTAGATCCCCTTCTGCCACGGAACGACCTTGGGAAGCGGCTGGGGGAGATGCAGGTAGTGCTCCCACAGCCCAAACGCGAGCATGGCGAGCATGGCCAGGAAGAATGTGAGGCTGTTGTGCCAGCCGGGCCGGCGCTGTGCAACGTTGCGACCGTGGACCTGGCAGAGGCTGTAGATGCCGAGGCCGACGGTGAAGGCACCGATGACGGCGATCATGGTGCTCACCGGCTCGATCCAGTCGGTGAGGAAGTTCTTCGGGGGCTCTCCCTTGACCGGCCAGAAGAACTCGAGGCCGAAGAAGAGGCCGGCGATGAAGGTGACGACGGCGATAAGCCACCGGCGGCCGCGGGGTCCGAGCGTGCGGTGCAGGGCGTAGAGGATGAACACACTCAGGATCGCGGCCGCGACGATCGCGGCCAGCAAGACGCCGCGGTTGGGCGCCGGCTGGAAGAGAGACCAGACCGCCCGGAGCAGCGCCATCTCTAGCCTCCGCCTCCGAGCCAGACGGTGAGGAAGTGGCCCGGTCCGAGCGCAGTGGTCAAGCCGATTCCCACCGCCGCGAGGGCGATGAGGATGGCCTTCACGATGTCCTGGCCCACGAGGCTTCCGGTGAGTGTGGGCTCGCGGGTGAGGTAGGCGCTGGCGGCGTAGTACTCATCGCCAATGACGACGTAGTCGCAGGTCGCGATGAAAAACGGTATCTGGGTGGGATCGGGGCAGCCGGCGACCTGGACGGCGCCGAGCGCACGGCCGTTCTCAGTCAAGATGAGCGACTCGGCGTAGAAGCCGCCGAAGAGGAAATTCGTGGCCACCTGTTCCCGCGCCATAACGCCGACGGTGCCGAGGCCGTAGGCGAACTGCTCGTCGGATATGAAGCGGACGTCCTCGGGGCGATAGAGCTCCGGCCGGCCGGCGGCCTCATATGCCTCGCGCGCGGATTCCTCGGCAACGGGGTAGACGGTGGGGGAACGGATGGCGACGATGATGCGGGTCGCCTGCGCTGCCGCGAGCCTGATGATGTAGGTGAGGATTGCAAGTGCCTGGAGGGTGACGATGTTGATGCTGTCGAGGCCCGGGGAGAAGAGGATGGGGCGTCCCATCTCCGTCGCGCGGCCGACGGCCTCCTCGATTGCAGTGAGCCCGGGGATGCGGCGGATGAACATGGCGCGGCCGCGCTGGGCGAGCAAGACGCTGGCCACGATGATTGCGCACATCACGGCAAAGAGGATCCGCATGAACCAGTTCGCGTGCTCCAGGCCGCCCATGGTCAGCGAGACTCCTCGGCGCTGAGCTCTGCGATGCGGGAGAGAAGGCGGTCGAAGGCCTCCGGATCGTCCAGAATCTCGGCGGCGGCCTCGACGTCTCTCGTCGGAAGAAAGACGCTCAGAAAGGGGCGCGCGAAGAGGGCGGCCTGGCTGAAGAGGAAGCCGATGGGGCGGTGGAGCTCCAGGAAGAGCAGGGCCGGGGCTTCGAGGCGGCGAGCCACGATGCCGCGGGCGAGCTTGTCGATGGCCTCATTCCTGCGTGCCTCCTGCTGGGCGCGGTCGGCGCCGGCCTGGGGGCGTGCTCGCAGGAAGTCACGTAGATGAGAGATCGTCTCCACCAGCCGCCTCCGCTTCAGTATGGTGGGCGATGGACGCCATCACAGCGTCTGCGTTGTCCGCAAACCACAAGTATATACCACGGTAGGCTTCCAGACGCGAAGGCCGGGACAGAGGGCTGAGCTTGACGCCGCGGTCGTCCTTGGCCACGCGGCGCACCTGCTGCCAGGTCATGCGGCGCCGGTGAATCGGTCCCCGGACCTCGACGCCCTCGGGCCCGATGGAGTACCTCACGGGGAAGAGGAAGTCGCTGACCGAGGCGACGAGCAGCGCGAGCGCGAGGAGACCCCAAAAGCCGCTTCCGAACCCATAGGCGGCTGCGATGGAGGCTGCCACGATGACGAAGAGAAGCGCCGCTGTCCGGCGCGGCTGCCGCCAAGCGAGGTGGACGGTCCAGGTAAGCCTTGCATGCGCCAGGCGACAGGCCTCCTTCGGAGCAGACTCGGCGGGCACGGGAATGTCCGCCCTACAGTCCCAGTTCGCCGCTGATCCCCTGCATGGCCGTGAGGCTGATGTCGGTGAACTCCTGAAGGCTGAGTCCGAGCTCCTCCTCGCAGGCCCTGATCTGGTCGCGGTTCGCGCCGCGGGCGAAAGACTTCTCGCCGAAGCGGTTGAGGACGAACTGGGTGTCGATGGCGGAGAGCTTCTTCTCGGGGCGGATGAGTGCCGCCGCCACGATCAGCCCGGTCAGGGGGTCCACGCACCAGAGTGCCCTGTCGAGCGCGGACTCCCGGGGCACTTTGTCGGCGTGTGCGAGCACCGCGTGGACAATTTCGGAATCGACGCCCGCTTCTTCGAGCATCTGCGCGCCGATCCGGCCGTGCTCGTCGGGCGAGTCGGAGGTCCTATCGTAGTCCACATCGTGCAGCAGCCCGGCGAGTCGCCAGGCGTTCTCGTCCTCGTCGAGGCGCGCGGCGAGCGCCCCCAGCGCCGCCTCGCAGGCGAGGCAGTGCTTGACGAGATTCCTTGTCTTTACTTGTGACTGGAGCAGATCCAGCGCGGTTTGTCGGTCCACTTGGCGACTTAGTCCTCCTCTCCAAATACCTCTGCGGTGAACGCGTAGATCCGGGCGTCGCGCCTCCAACACCCGGGGGGCAGTCCGGCCTTGACACACGTCTGGTCGAGGAATTGCTCTCTGTCCCAGCCCCATTCGACCGGGACCTGAGGGAGCAGCAGCCCCCGCTGCGTCCCCCGCTGGACCATCAGTCCGTGGGTGCCGACCTCGATCTCGTTGGTGTTGGCGACCGGCTCCGGAGCGCTGAGCACCGAGATCTCGACGGTGAGACTGGGCACTTCGCTGGGCTGGACCGGGATGAACCTCGGGTCGTCTCGTGCAGCGGCGCGCGCCATGCGGGCAACGGTCTCGATCAGCGGCGCTTCGGACTCAGTGACCCCGATGCAACCACGGAGCTCGCCCCTGTTCCTGAGGGTCACGAAGGCGGCCCCGGGCTCTCGAAGGTTCGGGTCGTCGCAGGTTGGGGCATAGGGCTCACCTGCGGCGGCGGCCCGGACGGCCTCCCGCGCCACGCGGAGCAAGGTTTTGCGCTGCTGCTCGTTCAACATTCCGCTGCCCCTATTCAGTGTGCCCCGCCATGCGGCGGAATTCCTCCTCGCGGAGCACGGGAATTCCAAGGCGCTCTGCGTCATCGCGCTTCGAGCCGGGCGATTCGCCGACGACGACGTAGTCGGTCTTCTTGCTGACGCTGGAGGCCGCGCGGCCCCCCTGCGCCTTGACGATCCGCTCGGCCTCGGACCGAGGCATGCCCAAGGTTCCCGTGAACACCACGGTCTTTCCGGCGAAGGGGCTTTCAGCCGACGGCGCGGCCTGGTCCACCTGCGGCGACACGCCGGCGCGCTTCAGCTTGGCCAGCAGTTCCTTAGTCTGCTTCTGGCGGAAGAAGACAGCGACGGACTCGGCGATGACGGGACCGATCTCGGCAGTCTGGGCCAGCCGTTCTTCGCTCGCAGTCGCGAGCGCATCGAGCGAGCCGAAGCGCTCGGCGAGGACATCGGCGACGTGGTCGCCGACGTGGCGGATGCCCAGCGCGTAAATGAGCCGGGCGAGCGGCGGATTCTTGGTGCCGGCGATCGCGTCGAGGATATTCTGTGCGAGCTTGTCTGCCATGCGGTCGAGCTTGAGCAGATCCTCTTTGCCGAGAAAGAACATGTCGCCCGGGTCTTCGACCAGGTCGCGAGCGGTGAGCTGGGCGATGATCTTGGGGCCGACTCCTTCCGCGTCGAGGGCGCCCCGGGAGAAGAAGTGTCCGATGCGGCCGTTGACCTGGGCCGGGCATGCTATCCCAGTACAGCGGCGCACGGCCTCTCCCTCGGGGCGGATGGCGTCCGCGCCGCAGACCGGGCAGGTCTCGGGCATGACGAACGTGCGCTCCTTCCCTGTGCGCTTGCTGGGGACGACGCTCACGACCTCGGGGATGACATCGCCTGCCTTGCGGATGACGACGGTATCTCCGACGCGGACGTCCTTGCGCTCCACTTCGTCCTCGTTGTGGAGGGTGGCCATCTGGACGGTCGACCCCGACACGACGACTGGCTCCATCATGGCCACCGGGGTCAGGGCTCCAGTCCGGCCGACGGAGACCACAATGTCTTTGACGACGGTGGTCTGCTCTTCGGGCGGGAACTTGTAGGCGACCGCCCAGCGCGGACTGCGCGACACTTGCCCGAGATCGCGCTGGAGCGCCAGAGAGTCTACCTTGAGCACCACGCCGTCGGTTCCATAGCTGAGCTCGCTGTGCTTCTCCTGCCACGTGCGGCAGTAGTCTGCGGCTTCGTCTATGCCGTGGCAGAGGCTGCGCTGGGGACTTGCCTTGAAGCCGGCATCCTCGAGGTAGTGTAGGAGCTGGCTGTGGTGCTCGAAGGCGATGCCCTCGAGAGCACCGACGCCGTAGACGATGATGTCGAGGCGACGGCCGGCGGTGATCCGGGAGTCGAGCTGGCGGACAGATCCGGCGGCGGCGTTGCGCGGGTTGGCGAAGAGCGGCTCGCCGTTCTGCTCGCGCTCCTTGTTGATGCGCTCGAACTCGCGCCGATCGAGGTAGACTTCGCCGCGGACCTCGGCGAGAGCCGGAGGATCGTCGAGGAGCATGCGCAGCGGGATTGCGCGTACGGTGCGTATGTTGACGGTTATGTCCTCACCGGTGGTGCCATCGCCGCGGGTGGCTCCCTGGATGAGGACGCCGTTCTCGTAGGTGAGGGAGACCGCAAGGCCGTCCACCTTCAGGTCGGCGAGGTAGTCTACGGATTCCTCCTGAGAAGTGTTGAGGTGGCGCTTCACGCGCTCGTCGAAGGCTCGCAGTTCGTCCTCATCGAATGCATTGCCGAGGCTCAGCATTGGGACGCGATGGCGGACGGTCTCGAACTCGTCGAGAGGTGCGGCGCCGACGCGCCGCGTGGGGGAATCGGGGGTCACGAGCCGAGGGTACTGCTCCTCCAAGTCCTGAAGCTCGCGGAGGAGCCGGTCATATTCGGCGTCGCTGATCTCGGGTGAGTCGAGGACGTAGTAGCGGTAGTTGTGGTAGCTGAGCTGACGCCGCAGCTCCTCGGCCCGCTCGCGAACTCTCTTGGGGGCGGTGTCGGCCACGGTCTTCCCTCTGCGCGCTGAGCAAAGCGGCCTCTGCTGCCCTGTTACGGCACACACTGGGGAAGTCCTGTTGTGGACGTGCGTCCTGCACGCGGGCGGACAGCGAAGCGGCGGCGAGAGGTAAACGGGTTCTGCCGAGGAATCGGCAATGATGGCCGCTTGAGGGCCGACGAACAGGATTCGCTTCGACGGAGGGTATGGATGGGAAAGCTGGCGCTTACAGGTGGGCAGCCCGTGGGGCGCATACAGATGGCCCCGTGGCCGCCCATCGATGACGATGACCGGGAGGGGCTGCTGCGCGTGCTGGAAAGCCGGCAGTGGTGTCGCCTGTCGAAGGAAGACTCGGAGGTGGCGAAGTTCGAGCAGGGCTTCGCGAAGTACCAAGACGCGAAGCACTGCCTCGCGGTGGGCAATGGAACCCTGGCGATTGAGCTGGCGCTCCTGGCCGCCGGCATCGAGGCCGGGGATGAGGTGATCGTTCCTGCGGTCACTTTCATCGCGACCGGGTCGGCGGTGTCGATGGTGAACGCGGTGCCGGTGTTCGTGGATGTGCTGCCCGACACGATCCAGATCGATCCAGAGGCGGTGGAGGCGGCGGTGACGCCGCGGACGAAGGCGATAGTGGCGGTGCACTACGGCGGATACCCGGTGGACTTCGATCGACTGCTGCCGATCGCGAAGAGGCACGGCTTGGCACTGGTCGAGGACTGCGCACACGCGCAGGGGACGGAGTGGAAGGGCCGGAAGGTGGGGGCCATAGGCACAGTAGGGACCTTCTCGTTCCAGATGAGCAAGAGCCTTCCGGCGGGGGAGGGAGGCGGGCTGTTGACGGACAGCGACGAGCTGTTCGACCGGGCGCTGCTGCTGCACAATATCGGGCGGGGGATGAAGGCGCGGGAGTACGGACACGAGATCGTTGCGTCGAACTACCGGCTGTCCGAGTTCCACGGGGCGCTGCTGAACTCACAGCTCGCGAAGCTGCCGCAGCAGGTGGAGCGCAAGCACGAGAACGGCGAGTGGCTGGCGGCGGAGCTGAAGAAGATCGGCGGCGTGCGACCCCTCAAGCGCGACTCGCGCGTCACGAAGCGGGGCTACTACTTCTTCGTGATGCGATACGACAAGGAGCAGTTCAAGGGGGTGCATCGGGATCGCTTCTTGGAGGCGATGGGGGCCGAAGGCATGGGAATGCTGTTCGAGGCATATGGGCGGCCGCTCTACCACAACCGGGCGTTCGAGAAGGCGGGGAGCGGGAACACGGGGCCGGTGCGCGTGCCCTCGCTGAACCCGGGCCCCGACTACGACAATCTGCACCTGTCGGTCTCCGAGAGGTTCTGCTATGAGGAGCAAGTGATACTGCTGCACGAGTGGCTGTTGGCCGAGCGGTCGGAGCTTCAGAAGCTGCTCGATGCGGTTGCCAAGGTGAAGGAGAACGCGGAGGAGCTGCTGTAGGGCGGCGCCGATTCGAACCCAGCGAGAGGTGGTACATATGTGGAGAGCACGAGTAGGTTTCTTGCTTCTGGTGGTGGCACTCGCGGCTGCGCTGGTGGCGGCCGGCTGCAGGGAGCGGCAGGAGGCGAAGGTGGAGGTTCCCGCGGAGACCCCTCCTCCGCCGGAGGTTCAGGTTGCCCTGCCGGTCGAAGATGAACCCGCGGAGGAAGATGAGGCGATTGAAGTGGCGCGGGAGCTTGGAACCCCCAGCGGCAATCCGGTCATCGCCACGGACTCCGGCCTGCAGTACATCGATGTGGAGCCTGGCGAGGGCGACCTTGCGGAGGCCGGGGACACGGTATCGGTCCACTACACCGGCTGGCTCGTGGACGGCACCAAGTTCGACAGCTCGAAGGACCGAGGCACGCCGTTTCAGTTCCCGCTGGGCGCCGGCCGGGTCATCAAGGGATGGGATGAGGGCGTCGCCGGCATGAAGGTCGGCGGCGTGCGAAAGCTCATCATCCCGCCTGAGCTTGGCTACGGCAGCCGCGGCGCAGGCAGTGCCATCCCTCCCAACGCAACGCTGATCTTCGAGGTAGAGCTGCTGGAGGTCGGTTAGTGTTCGTGGAGGGGAGGTTGGGGGCGGCCGACGAGGCGGAAGGTGGACCCGTGGGGGATATGCTCGGCGGCGACACCCGGCAGGTGCTCGTTCACGTACTCGGTGAGGGTGATCATGCCCGGCTCCTCGGACACGCCGTGGTTGACGCGTATGATGCAGTGCTCGCTGTCGGCGGCGAACTGGACGCCCTCCCAGTACCAGTTTGAGTCATCGCAGATGACGGACACATCGCAGCCCAGCCCCTGAAAGACCTCGAGGTCGCAGTAGCAGCCGGTGCCGATGCCGACCTTCGACACACTCCGATCTGCGGGGCCCACAACCTGAACGGCCGGCTCTCCCAGGGCGGCGGTCTTGGCGGCGACGCGGCGGGCGAGGTCGTCGAGCGGGAGAGGCGCGAGGTCGTAGCGATGCTGGAAGGTGTTCTCGCTCACAGCGGCGGGGGTCGGTCCGAGTTCCAGGTAGCGTGCCCATGCGAAGGGGATACCGATGTCGGGCATTGCGTCCCACGCGTCGTGGACCCGGAGCACGACAAGTCTGTGCTCCTCGATGAATTTCCGCTTTCGGTCAGCGGCCTGGCGTTTGGTGGAGTCGGCGGGCCAGGATTCGAGCGCGGCGACTTCGTTGGCGTGGACCCAGAAGGTGGGCTCGTGGGTGATGAGCATGTGGGAGCCGCGGCGGACGGCCTCGCGGACAGCGCGGAAGCTCGCCATCCAAGTGACCGCGACGCGTGAGACGTCGGCATCGGGATCGCCGATAATGATGCGGTCGACGGACTGCTCAGGCGCAATCCAACGGGTGATGGAGCGGAAGTGGTCGAGGATGTATTGTGTTTTCACAGGATCTCCGTCAGGGCATTGGAGAAGGTCACTGGACCTTCTCCAGGTCAGCGTAAGCCGGGTCGAGCTTCTTGATGCCCTTGCTCGGGAAGGCGACGGAGATGATCATGTCCTGGCCCGTGCCGTTCACTGACACGACCATGCCATCGCCGAATGTGGCGTGGCGGACCTTGTCCCCCGCTCGGAAGGAGGGCTCCCCTCCCCCGGCTTCCTCCAGTATCTGCTGGGCCGCGGCGGAGGCAGCGGTGTCGGCGTCCTCCCAGGTGATGTTGCGGGGTGCGATGGGACCGTAGGGCTCGACCAGGTCGCCGGGGATGTCCTGGAGGAATCGGGATGCCATGGTGTGGGCAGTGGCGCCGAAGATGGTGCGCGACTCCGCCGAAGTCAGGAAGAGCCGCTCCTGCGCGCGGGTGAGGCCGACGTAGCAGAGGCGGCGCTCTTCCTCGAGCTCCATGGGGTTGTCGCTGAAGGTCGAGCGGGCGAGGGGAAAGAGGCCCTCTTCGAGTCCGACGATGAAGACGATGGGGAACTCCAGGCCCTTCGCACTGTGGAGCGTCATAAGCGGCACGGCCTCGACGCCCGCCTCCAGCATGTCGGCGCTGGTGAGCAGCGCGACGTTCTCCAGGAATCCACCCACGCTGGGCTCTTCGGCATCCTCTTCGTACTCCTGCGTCGCGCTGAGCAGCTCTTGGATGTTCTCCAACTGGCCCCGCGCTTTGATCGTGCCGTTCTCCTCCAGCGCCAGCCGATAGCCCGACTGCTCGATGATCGCCTCAGTCAGCTCCGTGAGCGTCGCGTCCGCCATCTTCGCGCTCAGATGGTCCACGAGCTTCACGAACTGCCCGGCCGCCCGCTGGGCGCGCGGTCCGAGCGCGGGGATTGCCTCCGCGTGGCGCGCGGCTTCGAGAAGGGACATGCTTCGCTGTAAAGCCGTCTCCTCGAGGTGCCGAAGGGTCGTGTTTCCGATGCCTCGGGTCGGGACGTTGATGATTCGCTTGAGGCTGACCGAATCGGCCGGGTTGTGAAGCACGCGCAGGTAGGCGAGGACATCCTTGATCTCCGCGCGGTCGTAGAACCGGACGCCACCGACGATGCGGTACGGAATGTCGCGGCTGACGAACACCGTCTCGAAGACGCGAGACTGAGCGTTCACGCGGTAGAGCACTGCGAAGTCGCGGGGGCTGCGGTTCTCGCGCTGTATGAGGTGCTCGACGGTCTCGGCGACGAAGGACGCCTCTGCATGCTCGTCGGCCGCGCGATGGGTGACGATCTTCTCCCCCGGCGGCGCGTCGGTCCAGAGGCGCTTCTCCCGTCGCGTCTCGTTGTGGTGGACGATCTCCCAGGCGGCGCGCAGGATGTTCCCCGTGGAGCGATAGTTCCGTTCGAGCTTGACGACGACGGCCTCCGGGTAGTCCTGGTCGAACTTCATGATGATGCGCATGTCCGCGCCGCGCCAGCCGTAGATTGCCTGGTCGTCGTCGCCCACGACACAGAGATTGCCGTGCTTGCGGGCGAGCTGCTGGATGAGGCGATACTGCGCGTAGTTGATGTCCTGGTACTCGTCTACCAGGATGTAGCGGAAACGATTCTGGTACTCCTCCAGGACGTCGGCGTGGTCCTGGAAGAGCCGTACCGCGTGGGCGATCAGGTCGTCGAAATCGCAGGCCTGGTTCTCGCTGAGCCGCCCCTGATAGAGCGTGTAGGCCCGGGCGACGATCTCGTCGTAGGGCCGGCCGCCGCGCCAGTTGAAGTAATCTCTGGGGCCTATGAGCTCGTTCTTCGCGTCGCTGATCTCCCTGAGGATGCGGGACGGCTGGAACTGATCGGGGTCCAGATCGAGGTCGCGAAGACAGTCCTTCATGAGGGCGAGCTGATCGGATTCGTCGAACACGACGAAGTTGGTGGGGACGCCGACGCGCTCGCCGTCCCGGCGCAGGATGCGCGCGCAGACCGAGTGAAACGTGCCGACCCACATGTCCCAGATCTGCCGGCCAAGCAGACGCCCCAGGCGCTCCCTCATCTCGTTCGCCGCCTTGTTGGTGAAGGTGACGGCAAGGATATTGACGGGAGAGACGCCGCGCTCCTGGATCAAGTGGGCGGCGCGATGGGTGAGCACCCGCGTCTTGCCGCTGCCCGCGCCCGCGAAAATGAGCAGCGGGCCGTCCCCGTGCAGAACGGCTTCGCGCTGTCGCTCATTGAGTCCGGCAAGAGCCGGGCAGTCGGTGTGCTTCGCCATGTTCGCTGCGGCCGCACGTGATGCGGCCGATCTCACCGCCATTCTAGCACAGGGGACAGCGGCCGTCACATGGTCGGATTGCGGGGAGAGGGTAGCCCGTCTTCCACTCCTGTCTCGGTGCCATGCTTGGGAAGATGGCGAGCGGCAAAGCCTCCATGCGCCTCCGGAGGAACTCAGCGCGGCTTGCCGCTGGGGTATTTCGCTGTGATTTTGTGGCATGAGATATACGCGCAGACGGCACGGGTCCAGCGCGAGCTGGCCGGCCCAGCACGGCTCCGAGGCCGCGCCCCAGACACAGACAGGGACGACGCAGATAGCGGACGATGCGCAGCTACTTCGCTTCACTCAAAATAGCGGGATTCGCCGGCGCGGTGTTGGGTTTGGCGCTGGGCCTACGTGACTGGTCCTGGGTGTGGCCGCGTCTGAGCCTGCTGATCGCGCTGCGAGGAGCGGCACTGGGGTGGCTGGCAGGGGCGATCCTGTCTCCTGCCCTCGGGTGGAGCTTGTCGCGGCGCGGGCCCGCACCTGGGCGAGCGGTCCCAGCGAGCCGGCGCGTCGCGCGGCACCTGGTCACGGTGCTCGGGCTCGCCCCCGCAGTGGTGTGGCTCGCGGCGCTCCTCCCGAATGCGTCGCTTCGGCAAGTGATGAGGCGCGAGCGGGCCCCGGACGACGGCCGCCCGAACCTCGTGCTTATCACGATAGACGCGCTGAGGGCCGACCATGTCGGCGTCTACGGCAATGCGAACGGCCTGACGCCGAACCTCGATGCGTTTGCACGAGAGGCGACCCAGTATGACGCAGCGTACGCGTCATCCCCGTGGACGCTGCCCTCATTCGGGGCCGTTCTCACGTCGCGGCCGCCGTCGGAGTGCGGCCTCAAGATCGCGGCCGCGGAGAGCCACACGTGGTACACGGGGGAGGCCGCGCTGCCGAAGCGCGTGCCGGTGCTGTCGGAGCAGCTTCGCAGGGCGGGGTATGGGACCGCGGCGGAGCTGACGAATCCGTTTCTGGCGAGGAAGCGCGGGTTTGCGAGGGGATTCGATGACTTCCGAAACGAGGACAGTTCCGACGTCGGGTCGCTGCTCACATGCAATACTGCGAGAGCACACACGGTCACCGAGAATACGTCTCTCTGGCTGCAGATGAACCGCCGGCAGCCGTTCTTTCTGTGGGTGCACTACCTGGACCCGCACGCGCCCTACGAGTCGCCGGACACGCCGGAGGGGGTGCGCGCGAAGTATCCTGAGGAATGGCATACGGGCCGCCTCTACTGGTACGACCACATGCAGGGCCGGCCGCAGCAGGCGAAAGCGCAGTACGCGGAGTTCTGCCGCGCGATGTATGCAGAAGAGATTCGGTATGCAGACCGGTGGGTGGGGGAGCTGCTGGCAGAGCTGCGGCGCTTGGGGCTGTACGAAAACTCGTTGGTGGTAATCACCGCGGATCACGGGGAGGAGCTGTTCGACCACAATGGCTTCGAGCACGGTCACACGGTCCACGAGGAGCTGCTTCGCGTGCCTCTGCTGGTGAAGTGGCCGGCGGGATGGGAAGCGGCAGGCCACCTCGCGCGCATCGTCGGGCTGGTCGACCTGGCGCCCACGTTCCTCGCGGCGGCGGAGGCAGAGCCGATGGAGGGCATGCGGGGGCGGGTGCTGCCGCTGCGAGACGATCCGTCGGCCGGGGAAGTATACTCGGAGGCGCTCCTGTATGGGACGGAACAGACCTCGTTGACCGGTGGAGACTATAAGGTAATCTATCGCCCGTATGCGGGTGAGGAGGAGCCGTCCTTCAAGGTCTACCAGCGGGGGCGAGATCGTTCGGAGCACGATGACCTGGGAGAAACGAAGGTCGCGGCCGCTGCGAAGGAGCGCCTTCGCGCCTACACCGCCGCGGCGCGCGCGGCGGCGCGCGGGTGGCACCCCGACGTCGGAGCCGGGGGCAGCGCGTCGCAGTTGGACGAGCAGACGAGACGTAAGCTTCGAGCCTTAGGATACCTGGGCGACTGAGCGGCGCGAGGCGTCCCATCGGCGCGCCGAGGGGTGCGCGTTGCGAACGTAGAATGAGTTGAGCAGGGAACCCCGGATGCGGAGCTACCTCGTCTCACTGACAACCCTCGGACTTGTGGGAGCGCTGTTTGGGGCGGCGGTTGGGCTCTCCGAGTGGTCGCCCCTGTGGCCCCGACTCAGCCTTCTGCTGGTGGTGCGGGGGATCGCCCTCGGATGGCTGGTGGGAGCGGTGCTCTCGCCCGTCATAGGAAGGCTTCTCGCGCGGCGGGCGCGCGGTTCGCACGATCGGCCGCGGTCGCGGTGGCGACGGGCGGCGCGCGGCGCGCTCGTCCTGGCAGGGATCGCGCCCGCCCTGCTGTGGCTGGCGGCCATCGCGCCGAACGGGGTGATACGCAAGGCGGTTCCGGGTGGCCGCTGGCCCGGCGATGCCCGCCCGAACGTGGTGCTCATCACGATCGATGCGCTGCGCGCGGATCACGTCGGCGTTTACGGGGAGGTCGCGGGACTGACGCCGAACATCGACGCGTTCGCGGCAGAAGCAACGCGGTACGACGCGGCCTATGCCCCCTCTCCTTGGACGCTGCCCTCGTTCGGGAGTATCTTCACCGCGGTGCCCCCGTCGGAGTGTGGGCTGAAGACCGCGCTGGTGGAGCTGACCGACTGGTATATCTGGGAGGCGAAGCTTGCAGACGGCCCTCCCGTCGTGGCGGAACTGCTGCGGCGAGCGGGATATACTACGGCGGCGGTCATCACGAATCCGTTCCTGGCGGCCGAGCGCGGGTTCGGGCGAGGCTTCGAGCACTTCAGGAACGAGGACGGGTCGGAGCTGGGCTCCCTCTTCACTCGTGCCGACGCGGTGACCGAGAACGCGCTTTCCTGGCTCGGGATGAACCGGCATCGGCCCTTCTTCCTCTGGCTCCACTACATGGAGCCTCACGTTCCGTACAACTCGCCGGAGACGCCCCCGGAGCTGCGCGCGCAGTACCCGCGGCAGTGGCTAACGAGGAGGCTGCACTGGTACGGCGAGATGCGGCACGCGGACGACGAGACGAAGACGCGCTATCAGGAGTTCTGCCGCGTGATGTATCGGGAGGAAGTGCGCTACGCGGATAAGTGGGTGGGGAGGCTGCTCGACGAGCTGCGGAAGGCCGGGATGTACGAGGACTCGCTCGTGGTGATCACCTCGGATCACGGGGAGGAGCTGTTCGACCACGGGGAGTTCGAGCACGGGCATGCGATGCACGAGGAGGTGCTGTGGGTGCCGCTTCTGGTGAAGTGGCCGACGGGGTGGGCGGCCGACGAGCGGGTGATGCAGACGGTGGGGCTGACGGAGCTGGCGCCGACGTTCTTGGAGGTCGCCGGCGTTTCGACCAGTGGGATGAGCGGGAAGCCGCTGCCGAGAAGAGAAGGTGATGGGGGGGCCGAGGTCTACTCAGAGGGCATGTTCTACGGGTCCGAGCAAACGGCTCTGACCACGGATGGCTACAAGCTCATCTATCGTCCGCACGAAGAGCCGGGAGCGCTGCGGTTCGAGGTCTACGACCGAAGGCGCGATCGGGATGAGCGGCAGGATCTGGGGGGTACGGGGGTCGCGGCTGGACTTCGCGAGGGTTTAGTGAAGCGCACGGAGGCCGCGCAGGAGGCCGCCGAACGGTGGAAGCCGCGGGGAGAGAAGGAGTTCGAAGTCATCGACCTGTCGGCCCAGTCGAAGCGGCGGCTCCGCGCGCTCGGCTATCTGGCCGACTGATGGCGTCACCTGGTTTCTCCCGGCGCCAGACGTCGAAGTCCTCCACGCGGCTGGCCCTGCGATAGTGGGTCTGCAGGAGCGCGCGGAGCTCCGGGAACGAGGCGAGCTGCTGCGCGGAGTCGGCGAGGCTGGCGGTGACCCAGGGGAAGACGTCGTTGTGGAGGACGACAATGTACGGGGGGCGCGTCCGCTCGAGGTCGCGGATGAGTTCTGACCTCCATTCTGGAGGAGACCACGGGGTGACCAGTGGCTGGACGGTGATGAAGCGGCTGGCCGGAGGGCGGTCGGCGAGGAAGTACACCACGGGCTCGAAGCCCCAGATGTAGAGGGGATCGCCGGGGCCGGTCTTATGCCCCAGCAGCGAGGCGAGCTGGAGGTCGGCGACGAGCGAGAAGTCGCCGCGTCCGTAGGTGCCGAAATCGTGCAGAAACTGCTCTCGCGAGAGACGGCCGAGCGCATAGTCGATGGGCCTCGCGAAGTGGAGTCCGTAGGTGACGGCGACCAGGGCGATGATTCCGGCGACGGCGGCTGCGGTCAGCGCTCCCGCCGCTCGCGCCGGCGCGACCCGGCGGAGCCAGTGCCACACCGCAGCGAGGCCGAGTCCGGCGAGCAGCCCGAGCGGGGGGACGGCGGGGAGCCAGTGATAGGCGTGGTACTTGTCCTGGACCCAGACGCCGAGCAGCATGACGAGCATCCATATGGGAACGGCCCAGCGCAGGCGGCCCAGCTCGGGTCTGCGCGCCAGATCGAAGATCCCCATCAGCGAGAGCAGCCCGATCAGCCGCAGTATCCAGTACTCGCGCCCGAGAAAGAAACGGAAGGTTTGGTACGGCACCTTGATGACGCTGGGAACTCGCGAGGAGAGCTTGGCGTATTCGACGTTCCACGTGAAGACTATCGCGATCATGTCCCGGAGTGCGCCGACGGCGTGCATGAGGAGCGCGACCAGCAGGATGACGACGCCGCAGCCGAGCACGTACGAGGCGGCGCGTCCGATGCGGGCGCGCATGGTCTCCTGTGGCGAGAGGAACGCTGCGAGACATGGCACGAGGAGGAATGCGCCGAGCGTGAACTTGAATGCGACGGCGATCCCGACGAGGGCCCCCGAAGCAAGGGCGAGCCACGGGCTGCGCCGGTCCTCGGCGGCGAGCATTGCGGCGGCGGAGAGGATGATCGGGAGAGACGTGAAGCCGTCGCATTGCGTGGTGTGCCAGAAGTCGAAGCCGAGGGCGTAGTAGGTGATGAAGCAGAGCGAGCCGGCCGCGCCCGCCCAGACCGAGCACAGTCGCTTGCCGATGAAGACGAGCACGCCTGCGGCGGCGAGCGTCCAGAGGAAGTCGAGCAGTCGCGGAGCCAGCATGGAGCGTCCGAAAAGGGCGAAGCTGGACCAGAAAAGATAGTAGATAGCGGGCGGCTTGATCTCCCACGCATCGCGGTAGGGCGCGCCGCCGCGTGCGATGACATCGGCCACGGCGGCGAAGACGCCTTGGTCGCGGCCGAAAGGATAGGTGAGGATCGGCGCGAGGAGGACGGCCGCGAGCAGGAACATCGAGGCCCCTGCGACGGCTGCGATGAGCCGGCGGGTGCCCAAGCATCGAGGAGGGGAGAGACTCGGCCGACGCGTCATGTCAGGTGACCGATAGCCGCGCGCGCTGATCTCTGCATCTCGCTCCGTATTCTAGCAGATCGCGGGACGTCGCGATAGCGTGCAGGGCACATGGGGTATGTGTCACATGGAGGAGACGAGCAGGTGAGGACGAAGACATGTGCCTGCGAGTTAGGGAAGCAACCGATTTCCATAGAGGCAGTCACCCACATGAACCGCAGGAGTCTTGCAGTCGCGCGCGTCGTCGCTGTGGCGCTTGTGTTCGGGGCCTGGACCCTCGCCGGATGCGGCGGGCACGAACAGCCGCCGTCGGGCCCGCCCGTCCAGATGGAGTCTCGGGCAACGGTGGAGGGGATGCAAGCCGGGGCCGAGAGCGCCAACCTCATCATCGTCCTCATCGACGCGGCCCGGGCGGATCACTTCGGCGCATTCGGCTACGAACGGGACACGACGCCGAACGCGGATCGTCTCTTCGCGCGGAGCGTGGTGTTCGGCGAGGCCTATGCGCAGGCGCCCAACACCAAGGCCTCCATCGCCTCTCTGTTCACCTCTCAGTTTCCAGACACGCATGGTGTCATCGGGATGCATGTGGCGGTGCCGTCCGATGTGCCCACACTCGCGGAGCTGCTGAACCAGAGCGGATTCCACACTGCCGCGTTCTCGGCCAACCCGTTTCTATCCTCGGACTTCGGCTTCGCTCGAGGGTTCGACGAATTCTACGAGGTATTCAGGGAAGTCGGCCTCGTGCCGAATCGCCTGGGATGCGTGCCCGCGGACCTCATGGTGGAGAAAGCCGTGCCCTGGTTCCGGGAGCACTCGAAGCAACGCTTCTTCGCCTACCTGCACTTCCTGGAGCCCCATAAGCCGTATGCTCCGCCTCCGCCCTTCAACACACGATACGGGGGGAACTCCGAGATCGCGCGTCTCACGGCGCTGTACGATGGCAACCTGGCGTATGTGGACGACGCGGTCGGCCGGCTGCTGAAGGAAATCCAAGACATGGGCCTGTTCGAGAACTCGGTGGTGGTGTTTCTTGCCGATCACGGAGAGGCGCTGGGAGAACACGGGCATTTCGGACACGTGGAGTGCGTGTACGAGCCGACGATTCGCATCCCGCTGTCGTTTCGGTTCCCGGAGTCGTGCGGGCCCCCGGCTGGGCGGCGATCCGAGATCATCTCAATCACGGATCTGATGCCGACGCTGCTCGATCTGTTCGGGATACGGGCGCCGGACACCGTGCAGGGGAGCAGCCGGCTGGCGGCCATCGGCGGCGAGGAAGGTCTGAAAGGCCGATACGCGGTGTCTCGATCCCGCGGGACGGACACGACCGGGGGCGCAAGGAACGCGCGGGAGGTGATCTACGCGGTGACCGCTCGCCACCACACGCTCATCGTGGGCGACCTGGGGAACCGCATCGAGTTGTATGATCGCGAGGCCGATCCAGAGCAGTTGAACAACATCGCGGAAGAACGGGCAGACCTGGTCGCGGAGCTCCAGGGCCGCTTCGAAGAGTGGGCGGAAGGCCAGCGCGGCCGGCCGGTCGTGCTGCCCGGAGGCAAGGTGTTCGTGTCACATGCGCCCAGGGTCGAGATGGGCGAGCAGATGCGCAAGCAGCTGGAGGCTCTGGGCTATCTGGAGTAGTGCCGACTGAGCCGGAGGCGGGTGGACGGGCGAGAAAGTGCGAGACCGGGAAGGCAGCGGGCCCCTAGTCGCGATCCCACCCGTGCTCGCCGACGAGGGGCACGAAGACGCAGCCGCACACGCTCTGGAAGTCGAGCTTGCTGCCTCGCTTGATGACGATGGTGAGGCGCTGGCCCCAGCGGTCGCCGAGCGGAACGACGATGCGCCCGCCGTCGGCGAGCTGCTCCACCCAGGGCGCTGCGAGCTCGGGCGCGGCGGCGGTGACGATTACTCTGTCGTAGGGCGCGGCATCCGGATGGCCGAGGCTGCCGTCACCGACCACGACCTCGACGTTGTGGTAACCAAGCTCGGCGAGCACGGTGCGGGCGTGCTCGGCGAGGGTGGGGAAGCGCTCGATGCTGATGATGCGCCGGCTCAGCTCGGCGAGGATGGCGGCCTGATAGCCCGAGCCGGTGCCGATCTCGAGCACGCGCTCGTCCCCATTGAGGTCGAGGCACTCGGTCATGAGGGCGACCATGTACGGCTGCGAGATCGTCTGTCCGTCGCCGATGGGAAGCGGGTAGTCGTTGTAGGCCGCCGGATCGTCGGCGTCGGGAAGGAAGCGGTGTCGCGGGACTTCTTCGAGGGCGGCGAGGACGCGGGGGTCGGAGATGCCGCGGCGACGGATTTGCTGCTCGACCATGCGCTTCCGTTCGGCCTCGTGGTCGGGCATCGCCCCCTCGCTAATCCCTACAGGCTGCATCGGCGCGGGCTGGATCTGGGTGTCGGCCTGCGGCCTCGAACATAGCAACGATATTCTCCAGGGGCGTTCGCACGGTGATGCTGTGGCTGCTGCCGAGTATGAAGCCACCGCCCGGCGCGCACGAGTCGATGGTTTCGCGCACCTGGCGGCGGATCTCGTCTGGCCCGGCAACCACTAGGTCGTGATTGCTGATCCCTCCCCACAGACACACGTCCCGGCCGAAGTCTCGCTTCAAACCCGCGATGTCCTCCAGCGGCTGGATGGACTGATAGACGTCGATCCCGGCCTCGATCATCTGCGGCAGCAGCATTCGAAGGTTGCCGCAGGAATGGCAGATCAGGTAAATGCCGTTCTCGTGGCAGGCCTCGCACATGTGCTGGAGAGCCGGGAAGAAGACGCGCCGGAATAGGTCGGGCGACATGAAAGGACCGGCGTTGAAACCGTAGTCATCGCCGACGATGACGGCGTCGAAGCCGAGCTTGGCGAAGAAGGGGATGCGCTTCGCCAGCGCTTGGTAGTTGGCAAAGAAGTCGGCGGCGAGTGCGTCCGGGTCCTCCGCGAGCTGCATCATCATGTCCTCGACCCACAGCGCGGAGAAGATCGGCAGGTGCGCATCGCCCATGCCGGTGAACAAGAAATGCGTCTCGCCCAGCTCTGCCAGCACGTGTTCGACGACTTCCAGCTCGGAGGGGTCGGGCCGGAACTCGCCGTCGACGAACCGGTCGGGGACCTCCGGCTCGCTCGGACCGCTGCCGCGCTCGAGCAGCATCAGGTCTTCGGTCTGCTCGGAATAGCGGAAGACGTTGCCGTTCGTGTCGCGCCAGGTTCTCTCGTCCACCTGCTCCGGCTGTTCGTACGCGCTGTCCTGAGGGAAGGTGAGATCGACGCAGACCAGGTCGAGGTCGAGCCGCCGCACCAGCTCGCTGATATCGCGCTTGGTGGAGTTGACCACCTCGTCGCGATGGCCCTGCCACATGGCCTTGATGAGATTCGTCTTCCCGCGCAGGAAGGTGGGGCGGCCGAGGACGAGAGACGCGGGCTCGTAGTCGATGATCCATTCGCCGATGGGGACGATGTCGGGTTCGCGGTGTTGGATGGCGGCGCGAACGCGCTCTTTCGGTGTCACGTGAAGCTCCACGGGTTCGCTGATGAGCCATTATACCGCGGAAGGCTGCCCGTCGGAAAGGCGTCTGGCGTCGCGCCGCCAGATTCCGGCGGCGAGCGCGGCTCCCGCACCGATCACTCGGGGAGGGCGAGGCACTTGCACTCGACGAGTGCCTCGCCTGTGAAACCGGGGAAGCGAAGCCCAAGATGGGCCCGCTGAAATCGGGCCGTTTGGGGTCTCCTTGGGCGATTCGACGAGGCGAAACACGGCCGGCGCCGTCCGCAGTGGCGCTCCCGAAGCGCCTCTGGAATGTGGGCGATGATCGCCTTCAAGGGGATGCCCCCGGAAATGATGGTGAGCTTCGGTTCGCCGACGGTGTCGAGGTTCTCGGGTGGGATGCCGAGATTCACTCCCGTGGCCTCGGGCAGTAAGCTTCAGCGCGGGGAGGGGTAAAGCTCGCGCACTGAGGAGTGCACTCGAGGCATTGAGGAGGCCGCGGGCCCGGACGGCTATTCGAAGTGGATGGCCTCTACCTCGGTGAAAGGGATAACGCCGTCTTCGGTGCCCAGATTCCGGGTACCGATGGCGCGAGCGTAGCGGCTCTCGCCGGGGGCGTATCGGAACTGAGTGAAGCGACCGCTCTGGATCAGGTCGTTGGAGCTGCGGAGAGAAAGCCGGTAGAGAGAAGGCACGAGGGCGTCGAGCCGGTCGCCAGTGTTGAGGACGATCTCTGCGCTGCGCCATGCCGAGGGGGGGCCGAAGGCGACGGAGTCAATGATACGGAACGGGAGGAAGCGGAGCGCGTTGTCGGCGATGCACTCGAGTCCGCCGGCGATGAGCACGTGGACGTCGGAGACCGCTTCGTGAGAGTGGTTGGCGGCGGTATCGCGGGAGATACGGGCCGCCCGCGGCTGGTAGCCTGCGTCGAGGGCTCGGCTCAGTGCGGCGGCCAGCGCCTCCTCATCGGCAAGGACGGCATGCGCGTGGGCCAGCCGTAGCCTTGCCTCGGCGGAGCCGTCGGGACCGTCCGCCAGGCGCTCGAGCCGCGGGAGGTCGTGGCTGTCCATCGCCCAGTAGCGCTCACGGACGATCTCGCACTCTACAGTCTGCAGCCGCGCGCGGGAACGGTCTGCCTCCTCCCCCGGTGGGAGGTCCGCGAGCTGCGCGGAGAGCTGCTCGGCGGCGGCATGATAGTGACCTGCGCGCAGATAGGCGAAAGAAAGCGCGGCGCGCACGGCGGGGAGGAAGGGGGGAGATGCATAGAGCGCGGCCTCCATCTCCTGCTGGGCGCGAAGGTACAGAGGAGTCCGCCCATCTATGAGGGGGAAGTCGCATCCGGGCTCCTGGTGGGCCGATCGCCGAGCCTGGCGCGCGCACTCGGTCACAAAGCAAGCTCGCCCGAGTGTGAAGTGGGCGATGGGTAGCTCGGGCTCTATCTCGAGGGCCTGCTCCGCGGCCTGGATTCCCTCGTCGGTCTGGCCCTGTGCGAGCCAGACCTGCGCGAGGTCGGACAGTATCTCGGCCGAGTTCGGACTGAGCTTCAGTGCCGTCTCGAGCTGCTCTCGCGCGCGGTCGAGAGTGCCGCTGGAGGCGAAGGCCAGCCCGATGGCGTGGTGAAGGGCCCCGTCGCCCGGGTAAAACTCCCGGGAGCTCGCCAGTTCGTTGGCGGCGGCGTCGGCCTTCCCGGCGCGCAGATAATCGATGATTCTGCTGCGGCGCTCTCGCTCAGTCATCGCTCCAGTCGGCGGTCGTCGGGGCAAGGCCAATGCCCAGGTAGAGGGCGCCGCGGCTCTTGCGCCAGCCGATAGTGTAGTCGAGGCAGTGTACGGTCCGCGTCACCTCCAAGATCATATCACGGACCTCCCTCGCCTTGAGGTCGCAAAGCTCGACAAGGCGAAGCCGCCACCTTGGGTTTACCCACCAGCGGACGTCGCCAAGCAGCTCTCGCTCCGGGCCGATTCCGTCGAACAGGAACGGCGTTGCCCCCGAGCCGTGCCGGGCCACATACGAGAGGCTGAGCCTGCCGCGCGGGCCGAACTCGAGGTCGGCCGTATGGCTGTAGAAGCGCACGCGGAACTCGTCACCGGGGTCGTAGCTGGCGCGGCGCCAACCGAAAGCGTGGCTCACGGTGATCGCAGGAGATAGCGTATACGGGACCGTGTACGCCAGCAACGTAGCGGAGGAGCGATCTGCGGTGGCGCGGGCGAACTGCTCCCCGGCGAAGGCCTCGGAGTAGCTGCCGCGCAGCCATTCGCCTCGGACACGCAGCGACGGCCCGAGGGCGAGGCCCGGCAGGCGCAGGCCGTACTCCGGCGAGCGGTTGATCATGACGTCGGCCAGACTCGTCTCCACTTCGTCGGCGCGCAGCTCCCTGTCCGCCGAATCCTCTCGGCGAACGTACTGGAGGCTGAGCTCGGCGGGGCCCAGGTAGCGGCCCACCTGGACGTGGCCCCGGATGCCGCGGTAGGTTGTGTAGCGGTAGCTGAAGTTCGCGATCGTGCGGTCATCCGGCGGAGCGAGCGAGTATGAGATGACTGCGTAGGGGCCGTCTTCTCGGCTGAATCCGGTTATGGGCACTGGAGCCCCGCCGGGCTCGCGCAGCCTGCCCACAGAGACGGAGTAGCGAGGGAGCGTGAAGAGGGTCCAGCCCCGGTAGCTGACGCGGGCGCGGTTGAGGCTCAGGCGGCCCGACTCCGGCGGTCCGCCGTAGTCTGTTTCCTGCGCGGTGAGTGTGATGCGCTCCGCGCCGAAGGAGTAGTGGGGATCGGGCCGGTTGCACGTTGTGAAGTGGGCATGATGGGCGACGAGCTCGCGGGGCGAGAAGGTGATGCGCTCCCCTCTAATGATGATCCCCTGCTCGGCGGCGCGGGCCTCGGTGAGGACGCCCTCCTCGGTTCGCATATTGTACTCGAGCGCCCGGCCTCTGAGCTGACGTTCCCCTTGGCGCAGCCGGAGACCGCCTATCGCGGCCACGTGCCCGGTGACGCGATCGGCTGTCAGCTCGTCTGCGCTGATCTCGAAGTCACCGTACGTGAGCCGCGCATTCCCTGCGGCGTGCGTCTGTTCCCCGTCGAAGTCGACTTCGACGACGTCGGCCTGGATGCGCGCGATGTTCTCGGTGGCGGCCGGTGCACTGAGAGAGGGAACGCAGAGCGCCACCCCCCGCCAGAAGACGGGCCGACGGCGGCCGAGCATGGAGCTAGAACTCGACCGAGACGGCGGTCTCCGCGAGGTGGTCGCGCACGGGCGGTGTGTCGAAGAGGTAGTTGGAGTACTCGAGCAGCGAGTACGACAGATTGAGCGAGGTAGACGGCGTCAATTGGTACCCGATGCCGACCGAGGTCAGCGAAGCGGCGTCGAGGGCTGCCAGGCCCTGGCCGCGTCGCGCGATCTCCTCATACGCGAGGCTCAGAGTGAGGGTCGAGCCGAGCCCATACTCGTAGGCAGTGCGGAGCCGAGAGACGCGCGGATCGGTCAATGCCGGCTCGCTCGCGCTGGGCGACTGGCCCTCCTCGCTGCGCAAGGAGGCTGCGGATCGGGCGAGGTAGTCGAGCAGCTCGGGTGGCTCCGGCGGCGCCGTGAGGCTGAGGGCCACCGTGCCATGTGCGAATGGAACCTCCACAGTGCCGCTGTCGGCAGTCCCCCTTGCGAGGGCCAGCGGCTGGGCGGGTCGAACCAGAGCATCCATACGCCACTCGTGGATGGTGTTGGTATCGGCGAGCGCGGCCAGCGCGCGCGAGCTCGCGTTGGCGTCGAAGCTCAGTGCCTCGAGCACGTCCGAGAACTCCCGATGCAGCCGCTGCAGGTCGTTGAAGCCGGCGGAGATCTCTTGTTCGGAGAGGCGCGGGCTGAGGCCGAGCGCGTCGGCTGCGGCGCCGAAGCGGGCCCGAGCGCCCGCATTGGAGGGAACCACAGCCAGGGCTTCATTGATGGTGCTGAGCGGCTCGAGAATGGCGATGCCAAACTCGAAGCGTGTCAGCAATGGATGTCCGGAGAATCGCGTCGCTCGGTCGGAGGGCAGCATCCCGAAGGCCGCAAGCCGCGTGCACGCGCCGTAGGCCCAGTGGTCTCCCGGCACCTCCGTGAACGGAGCCGCGCACAGCGGCAATGCCGCGCCCAAGAGAATGAGCCCGGCGACGACCAGATGTCTGGCGCCCATCCCTTGAACTCCTCCAAACAACAGCCACAGGTATTGTACCACAAGTCGCTCGCCCCAGCAAGAGAGCCGCTTTCCTATCGCTTGGAGCTGCGCGGGCTCGCCTCGGCGCGAGTCGAAAAGGCGGCCGGATATGCGGCATGTGGCTCAAGGGATGAGCGCTGCTCTGGAGAAGGAGACACTGTGAGTCGGCCGCGTTACTAGCAAGAGTGGAGCGGGAGCGCCTGGCAAGGAACTGTGTGAGGCGGAAAAGAGAAGGGTTGGGTCGCTGACATCGATTTGCCCGAATCAGGAGTGTTGCCTCCGTGCGGAGAAGGCAGCGGCTTCCAGCAAGTCGGGAGCCTGGGGGGCTGTATGAGGGCCTCAAAGGCGGCCACCAGGTAGCATCGGATGCCTCAGGGAGGAAGCTGGGGCGGCGAGCGGCGCGCGATGGCTGGGTGCGCCGCTTTCTGGTTGATGTAGCCCATGGGAGGCTCTCCCTGCCGGCGCAGAACGCAGTGCCGGCCCTCCGCGAGCTGGCGCGGGTCGAGCGGCACTGGGTGTTCGAGTTGCTCCGCAGCCGAAATGCGTCCGCGAGCCTCGTTGCAGCCATGGCTCTCGGCCAGGAGGGGAAGAGCTTCGGCAAGGACCTTGCCATCGCCGCGAAAGATCAGGACGTGATCCTTCGGCTGGCCGGTGTCGCGGGATTGGCGGAGGCCGCGGCCCGTGGGTGGGTGGAAGCCGTGGAATCGCTGGGGGCCCTTCTGGACGACAGGGACGGTGAGGTACGGTGGGCGGCGGCTGCGGGATTGGGGAGAGCGCGCGGGCGCGCCGGCTCTGAGCGGGCCTTATGGTGGCTTGGGCGGGCGCTGGCAACGGGGGAGGAACGTGCCGTGTCCGGTGCGGCGTTCGGCGCCGCGGCAATGTGGCCGGCCCGAAAACGGGCGGCAGCTTCCCTGCTGCTGAAGGCGGCGGAGATGGGTCCCGCGGGCCTGCGGGCGGCGGCGCTGGCCATGCGGAAGCTGCCGCGACGTGCCGCGCAGCCTGTTGCGGCGAAGTGCCGAGAGGACAGCGACCCTCAGGTCCGCGCTTTGAGCGCCCCCGCGATAGCCCGGTGGGCGAGCCGAGGGAACCGCGCCGCCCTGCGGGATTTGAAGCGGCTGGCGCGCGACCCGGACCACCGTGTCAGGGCGGCTGCGGCGGAGGTGATGGGCGGCAGTTCCGTATCGGGGATTGGCAGCTTGCCGTCGGAGCTGTCCGCGGACGCGTCGTCGTTGGTTCGAGCTGCAGCGGCAGGGGCTCTGGCACGGCGCGACGACGAAGAAGGGATCTCGCTGCTGTGGAATCTGGCGTCAGATGATGCTGCTCCGGTGAGGGCTGCGGCGGTGCGCGCCCTGGGGAGCATCGGCGTCGAGGATGCTGCGCGCCGTGCCTGCGGGGATCGCGAGCCCGAGGTGCGCGCGGCGGCAGCCTCGGCGTTGGCGCCGGGGTCGCCGCAGGATCTCGCGCTCTTGCTGAAGCTCTCGCGGGATCGCGACTCAAGAGTCGTGCGCGCGGCGGCCGCGGGCCTCGGCCGCCACGTGCGGTCCCCGAGCGGGGCAGCCTGGGAGCGACTGCTCGAACTGGCTGAGCGAGGGCCGGCGCTTGGCGCTGCAGCGGAGGCCATGGCGGCCGTGCTGGACCGCGACGCGGCCGCGGCGGCAGACAGCTTGATACGCGCGCGACTCGGGACCGTGATTGCCGACGTCGGAGATCGCGTTGCGCGTACCGCGGGGGACCCGCGCGTATGCGAACTGGCTCGCACTGTCGGACACGTGCTGAAGGGGGACGAGGACTTGGCGACAGCGCTGGAGGACATGTCGGTGGCGTTCCTGGCCGCCGGAGATGGGGGGAAGGCAGATCTCTGGGCATGGTGTGCCGAGTGCGCGGCTGCATCAAGTCTCGCTGCGGTGGCCGCTGCCGCCCAGAGCGCGCCGCGAAGCGATCACGAGGGCGCCTCCCACCTTTCGGCAGCGAGCCGGACGGTGGCCGGCGCCCTGCGGACACGCCACGGGGAGAACCGACAACATCAGCTCGCGCGCGCCGGGGCCGCGGTCGCAGCTCTTTCGGAGCATAGTGGAGATGACCTCGTGTGGTTTGTGGCCAAGGAAATCGCCCAGCGGTGGACTCCGCTCATCGCCTCAGAGCGGGAACCGGCGGCCGGGCCCATGCTGCAGGCGCGGCTGGTCTCTCACCAGGTGGTGGTTGGACCGCGCTCGGCGGTCTGCGTGGAGCTGGAGAACCTCGGGAACGGCACGGCGCGGGAGGTGTGGGTGAGCTTGACGGAAGGCGGAAGCGCAGTGCAGGTCGGCGATCTGGCGGCCGGGGAAACCGCCGAGGTGGAGGTGCCGCTGGCTGCGCCGGAGCCAGGGATGCGAGTGGCGCGGGGAACCGCGGGCTTCCACAGCGGCGATCAACGCGTGGAGCGGGCCTTCGAGGGCGCGGTGAAGGTCGCGAGGCCCGGGCGACTGGGCGAGGTGGCGAATCCTTTCGTCGTCGGCAAGCCCCTGGCCTCGGAGAGTGCCATGTTCTTCGGACGGGCCGCGGAGATGGCCTTTGTGGAAAGGGCGCTGGCGAGCGGTGACAGCGGCTCCGTAGCGGTGTTGCACGGGCAGCGCCGCACCGGAAAGACCAGCCTGCTGAGGCGGCTGGAAGCTCGCCTCGGCGATCGCTATTGCGTCGGGTTCGTGGACGTGCAGGGCATGCTGGTGGCAGACACTGGTGCATTCTTCCGCGAGCTTGCGCGGTGCGCCGCGGGCGAGTCCGTCTCCCAGCCAATGCTCGCTGACGGCGACGCGGGCGCTCGGCGGCGAAACGGTGGGGCCGACATGGTGCGTGAGGCGGCGGAACACGCCGGGCGACCGGTGGTGCTTCTGCTCGACGAGTTCGACGATCTAGACGAAAAGGTCCGTTTGGGTCGGCTCAGCGGCGTGGTGTTCGGGCAGCTTCGGAACTTGATCCAACACAGCGCGAACGTGAGCCTGGTGCTCTGTGGGACTCATCGATTGGAGGAGCTTGCCGGGGACCATTGGTCATTCCTGCTGAATCTGGCGACATATCGAAGGGTCGGCTGCCTGAACCGAGAAGAGGCCCTCCAGGTGCTGGAAGTGCCGCTTCGGCGGCTAGGGATTGTGTGCGAAGACGCGGCGGTGGCACACGCCGTCCGGATGACCGGCGGACATCCGTACTTTCTCCAGCTGCTGGGCTACCGGCTCATCGAGCGTTGCGTCGACTCTGGAGAGGCGGCCGTACGGGTCGAATTGGTGGAAGCCGCGGCCGATGACGTGGTGGAGCAAGGCGACATCCACCTTCGGTACCTGTGGGAGCGCGCGGGGCCGGAGGAACAGGCACTGTTGTCTGCACTCTCTGCATGCGAGTTCGGCGCGACGCCGGATGAGCTTCAGGCGCAGATTGACGCGAACGCATCTCGGATGCGCCACGCGCTGCGCAGATTGGTCGCTGCGGAACTGGCGAGAGAGGTCCGGGGCCGCTATACTGTGCGTATGGGGCTGCTTTCCCGCTGGGTGCGGACTGCAGGGCTCGGAGACTACTAAGGGTAGGCATGGGCAATCCATTCTTCAACCGAGGGCCGGTCCGGGAGCCGCGATTCTTCTTCGCCCGGCCCAGGGAAACAAGGGAGATTCTGCGGTTGCTGGCCGGGACCCAGAATTGCTCCCTGGTGGGACCGGTGAAGTCCGGCAAGACGTCTTTGCTGCTGCACCTGGCGAGGTCGGCGACGCTCGCCGCACACGGCCTCGCCCCAGCACAGCACGCTGCGGTGTACGTGAGCTTCGAGGGACTGGGAACGCTCAGCCCAGAGCAGTTCTTCTACCTGCTGGTGAGGGAGATCGCGCGGCAGACCTCGGGGAAGATCAGGGTCGTCTGGCCTCGCTTCGAGGCACGGGACGCCATGAGCTTCCTGGAGCTGAAGGAGGTGCTCGATCAGCTTGAGGTGGGCGGGGAGCGGCTGGTTTTCCTGCTCGATGAGGTCGAGCTGGCGGCGAGCAATCGGGCCTTCGATCTGAACTTCTTCTCCGCCCTGCGCCACGTGGCGGCCCGGCCGGGAGCGTGCTTCGTCACCGCGACGGAGCGACGCCTGCACGAACTCCAGATCGCGGGCCGCGAAGTGGGCTCGCCGTTCGCGGACCTCTTCTCGGTGGTCCGGCTTCGACCCCTCGAGCCCGATGATGCATGGAAGTCGGTCAACGACTTGGCGTCGGCGGCAGGTCGGGACATGAGCTCAGAGCGGGACTTCATCCTCGGGCTGGCGGCTGGGTCGCCCTACCATCTGCAGGTGGTGGCCTACGAGGCGTTCGAGCGGAAGCGCGGAGACGAGCCGCTGAGCGAGGAGGAGCGAGTATACGTGCAGTCCCGCGCCTACGAGCAGGTCGAGCCGGTGTTGAGCGTGATGTGGGATCGCCTGCGGGAGGGGGAGCGGGAGGGCGCGCTGTCGTGCCTGGCATCCCAGCGCCCGCGAGTCGAGGTGGAGGGCCTCACGGTGGTTGACGACGGAGGTGCCCGGCCGGAGAACGCGCTCGTGGAGCGGTTCTTGCAGGAGCGCGAGCGCGACCAGGGGGCGCGTGTGCAGGACTATCTCGAGGTGGGAGGCGCGGCGCTCGATCGCTCGATGATGTATGGCGTCGTGCGAGTGCTTATGCGGGCGGTGGAGGCGCGCGATCGCTACGCGCGAGGACATGCGGACAGGGCGGCGCGGCTAGCCTCGGAGATCGCCGCGGAGATGGGGATCTCGGGGGAGCTTGCCGAAGGCATCCGGGTGGCGGCGCGGCTGCACGACATTGGGCGAGTGAGCATCAGCGACATGATCTTGCTGAAGCCGGGGCCGCTGACCGACCTGGAGACAGAGATCATCCGCACCCACCCCCTGGTCGGCGCGCAGATTCTGGACGCGCTGGAGTTCCCGTGGGAGGTGAAGCCCGCGGTCCGCTACCACCACGAACGGCTGGACGGCAGCGGGTATCCCGAAGGGCTGATGGCGGACGAGATACCGCTGGGGGCCAGGATACTGGCGGTGGCTGACGTGATGGCGGCAATGACCGCCGACCGACCCTACCGAGATGCGAAGTCGGAGGGGGAGGCGCTGGCGGAGTTGACTGCCAATGCGGGCAAGAAGTACGACGCCGACGCGGTGAGGGCCCTGAGGCGGGTCGTGGAGCGAGGCCTAGCTTGAGTCAATTCGCCACAGAACTCGAGGAGATCGTTTCCCGCCGGCGGGAGCAGTGGGAGAGCGCGGAGGGCGAATCCGAAGCGAGTCCCGAGCAGGAGGAGGGGGCCGCCTTTGAGGCCCCGGAGGCTGAAGCGCCCGACTTGACGCAGGCGCGCTCGCTGCTCACCGAGCCCCGGCCGGCCGGGTTCGGCGAGGTGCTCGTGACGGAGGCCTGGCTTGCGCCGGAGCCCCCGGAGGAAACGGAGGAGGATGAAGCGCCGGATCGCCAGCAGGAGTGGGAGACCCGGCAGGAGTTGCGGCAACTCAACCTGCTCCGGGAGCGGCCCTTGCTCAGCTACGACGCACGCTACGAGCAGTACTGGGGTCAGGTGCGCGATGCCCAGCAGGAAGCGACGAGCGCTATCTTCGACCCCTACACCGCGTTCGTCGCGTCTTTCGCGGACGCCGACGTAGACGGGATCGCCGAGCATCGTGGAGAGGCCCGGCAATATGGCAGGGAGGCGGATGCGCTGCTGGAGGTGGGCCGTGCCTACGTGGCCATTGGGAGGCTGAAGAGTGCGCGCGCCGTTCTCCAGAAGGCAGCGAAGGCGGACCCGCTGCACCCCAAGGTGTGGAGGCACTTGGGCGTCTCCCACCTGTTCGCCCGCGCGAACAGGGCCGCAGTGGGCGCGCTGGAGCGCGCGGTCGATCAGGTGCCTGGGGATTTCAGCTCGGAGCTTGCGCTGGCGGTGGCCCGATATCACACGAAGGACTACGGAGGAGCGGAGGAGCACTTCCGTCGGCTGGCCGGGGAGAGTGGACTGCGAGCGACGGCGCGATCGATGCTTGCGTGCAGCATGCGGATGCAGGGCAAGTGGGAGGATGCTCGCGTTGAGTTGAGCTTCCTGCGCGATGCCCAGCCGGGCGACTGGGCTGCCTTGTCGGAGCAGTGCCTCGACTGCGTGAAGAGGGGGGAGCAAAAGCGCTCGGGGCCGCTGCGAGCGCGCCGACGCGCGAGGCAGATGTGGAAGTCGCTGGCGGCGGCCGCGGCGGGCGGCGTATGGCTTGCATATGCGCTCGCCCAGGACCTCTTTGAGAAGGAAGCACAATGGGCGACAATCCCGCTCTTCGTGCTGGCACTCGTAATCGTGCGGGGCCTTCGCGGCATCTCTGGGGGCGAGCTGCCGGGGGAGTTCGGCAATGCACAGCAGGGGCTTCCATGCTGGCAAACCACCAGGTGGCTGTCGCCGCGCAAGAGCGAGTTCTGAGGAGAGCGGCGGCATGAGGACCGGCACGCTGGCATTGCTTCTGCTGCTGGCTTCGCTGATCGCCCTCGGCGCAGCGACAGCGGCCCAGGAAACGGCCCGGAGGCCCGTTGTGACGATCCGGTTGCGGGGAGCGATCGACGTGCCGTCGGCCGAGTATCTCGACCGCGCGCTCCGGGTGGCCGAAGAGCAGCAGGCGGAATGCCTGGTCATCCTGCTCAACACGCCGGGGGGCCTCGGCCAGCCGATGAAGGACATGACGGAGGCATTGCTCAACGCGGGAGTCCCAACCATCGTCTACGTCTACCCGGCGGGGGCGTTCGCGATCTCTGCCGGGACGTTCGTCACGCTCGCCGCGCACATCGCCGCGATGCAGCCGGCCACGACGATAGGAGCCGCGCATCCCGTGCAGCTCTTCTCGATGCCCCAGGTCCCGGAGGAGGGCAGGGACCGGGCAGAGCAGGAGCAAGGCGAGGAGGAGGGCGCCGAAAAGGAGCCCCCCTCCGCGGACGCGATGATGGACAAGATGGTGAACACCTTCGCCCTCCAGGCACGCGTTATCGCGGAGGCCCGGGGCAGGAATGCCGAGTGGGCCGAGAGGGCGGTGCGGGAGAGCGCGACGCTCTCGGCGGCAGACGCGCTGGAGCAAGGGGTGGTGGACTTGCTCGCAAGCGACCTGGAACACCTGCTCTCGGCGGTCGACGGGCGAGAGGTAAGCCTGCCTGGCAATCGAAAGGTAACGCTGGCGACGGCGGGCGCGCCAGTGGTGGAGATTTCGGCGACCGCCAAGGAGCGGTTCCTGCACGTGCTGGCGGATCCCAACATTCTGCTGGTGCTGCTTGTCCTGGCGGGGCTGGGAATCATGTTCGAGCTTCAGAACCCGGGCGCGATTCTCCCCGGGGTGATCGGGGGGCTGTGCCTGCTGCTGGCGTTGTACTCGATGGCAGTGCTGCCGGTCAACTATGCGGGAGTTGGGCTGATCGTGTTCGCGATGCTGCTCTTCCTCGCGGAGGTGAAGGTAGTCTCGCACGGCGTGCTCACGGTCGGCGGAGTGGCTTCATTTGTGATAGGAGCCTTGATGCTCATGGATACGTCATTGTCTCCGGCGCTGCAGGTATCGTGGCAAGTCATCATCGTGCTGACGGTGCTGGTGGTGCTATTCTTCCTGTTCGTCGTGGGGGCGGCGGTCCGAGCGCACATGCGCAAAGTCGAGACCGGAGAGCAGGGGATGATGGGCGCGAGGGGCCGCGGGCTCGACGCGCTCGATCCGAAGGGGAGTGTCCTCGTGGAGGGCGAGCGGTGGCGAGCGCGCTCCGTGGAGGGCGAGATTGCAGAGGGGGAGGAAATCGAAGTAGTGGGGCAAGACGGGTTCACGCTGCTTGTCCGTCGGCGCCAACCGAGCCCGTCCGAGGAGCAAGACGACTAGTCTCTGCGGGCAGCGTCGACCCGCGGAAAGGAGTGACTGCCAGTGAGTGACGGAGGCTATGGGCTGCCGATCGCAATTGCCGTCATCGCGTTCGTGCTTATTCTGTTGGCGGCGGCGGTTCGCATACTGAGGGAGTACGAGCGGGCTGTCATCTTCCGGCTCGGACGCCTGATTCCAATCAAGGGACCGGGATTGATTCTCCTGATACCGGTCGTGGACCGCATGGAGCGCATCAGCACGCGAATCCAGACGATCGACGTTCAGCGCCAGGAGGTGATGACCCGGGACAACGTCCCGGTGACAGTCGACGCGGTGGTCTACTATCGCGTGCTCGAGCCTTCGGACGCTGTGGTAAAAGTGCAGAACTACCATAAGGCGACGTATCTCGTCGCCCAGACGACTTTGCGGAGCGTGCTCGGGCAGTCGGAGCTGGACGAGCTGCTGGCCGAGCGAGACAAGATCAATCACCGGCTGCAAGAGATCATCGACGAACAGACCGAGCCGTGGGGCATAAAGGTCTCGATGGTGGAGGTTCGAGACGTGGTGCTCCCGGACACAATGAAGCGGGCGATGGCGCGGCAGGCCGAGATCGAGCGGGAGCGGCGCGCGAAGGTCATCAACGCCGAAGGGGAGTTCCAGGCTGCCCAGCGGCTCCAAGAGGCGGCGAAGATTATCTCAGAGCAGCCGATCGCGCTCCAGCTCCGGTTCCTTCAAACACTCTCCGAGGTGGCGTCGGAGCACAACTCGACGACGCTGTTCCCGGTGCCGATCGATCTCTTCACACCGTATATCAAGAGCATCGCGCAGCAGACGTCGGGGGGACAGTCGGGACAGCCGAGGGGCTCGGAGTCGGGCTAGGCTAGCTCTCTCGCTGCAAGGCAAGGTAGCGTTCGGCGAGCACAACGGCGACGTGGTCGTCATAGGAGCGAGGCGGCGTTTGCAGCCCGAGGGGCAGCAGGCGCCGCCAGCCGCGAGGGGGGTTCTCCTGGAAGTATCGGCGGCGGCCTTGCTCGCTCGACCGGTGCTCGTCGACCATGACGGCTTCCACGCGGACGCGTCGCCCCAGCGCGCGGCACACTTGCGCGGCCGCGGTGCGGTCGCCGATGATGAGACGGCCGACATGATAGGCGTCTACAAGTCGCTCTGCGACGGCGCCGATGTCGCCGGTGGGAACCACGGCCTTGTGGAGCACTTCGCCGTCTGAACGCACTACGGCGACGCCGCATTTGTCCCGGCCGGGGTCTATGGCAAGCAGCACAACGTCGGATCGAGGCGAGCCTTCTTCCACGGAATCGAGCCTCACAGGCGCGGCTCTCCACTCGGGCCCGGAAAGCCGACTCCTATTTACCGTATCCGGGGCTCAGGTATCAAAGGGGCCCGGTCGCAACTCAGTAAAGCGGCAGCAAGGTAGGCAAGCATTACTCGCCTGAGCGTTGCAGCGGCGAGACGAGCAGGTCTACCTCGAGGGGGCCGATGGTCCAGGTGTCGGCGGCGGCTATCGCGGCGACTCGTGCCGGGCCGCCGATCCGGCGGAGTCGCTCCACCGATGTGAACAGCTCGTCGTAGCTCATATGTCCCACTGCGCCGCGGGGCGATCCGAACACCTCCGATCCGGAGGCGTTGGGGCGGGGCATGACATTCTGCTCGCGCGCCTTGTCGCCGACCTCATCCCGCAAGAGAGCAACGAGCGCGGCCGTGAGCGCCGGCTCAGAGAGGCGGCCGTCGAGGGTTGTCCGCGCGAGCACGTCCCCCTTGCGGAAGACGAGGTGATTGCGGAAGAGCTCGAAGTCCACCCGCACCGGCTCTCCCGGGTGGGTGTTGAAGACGGAGAAGGCGCGGACGATGACGCCGCCGAGGCTCTCGTGGATTCGCTCCGCCACCGCGTCGAGCACCTGGTCGGCGCTGAACCAGCCGACCGACTCGCTGTCGGGGTCTCGCACCGGCTTTCGTATGACGACGGCGCTGTCGCCGTCCGGGAGGGGGCTTGCGCCGGCCGCGCGCGCCTGCTGGTCGAGGCCGACAACGAAGCCGTCGAGGTCGCGGCGTATCCCGTCGGTCGGCCGTCCGCCGGTGATCAGCTTCCAATCAAGAGGTTGGCCTGCCACGAAGATGACGGGAGTCGTGCGCTCGAGGGCGATCCCGCCCGCGGCCTGAACGCGGAGCTTCTCGATGTCTCGCTGCAGCTCGTCTTTCTTCCGCGCGAGGCTGGCCTCTGAGAGCGCGAGTCGTTTGAACGCGTCCTCCGCCCGTTCGAGTGCCGCCGAGGCATTGTCGAGCTCCTGCTGCGTTTGCTGGAGTTCGGCGCGGCCGCTCTCGAGCATGCGCCTGGTCTCATCGAGCTCAACCTTCGTTTTCTCGACCTCTTGCTCGGCCGCCCTTCGGGTCTGCTCGAGTGCGGTCATGCCGTCGTTGAGGGCGTCTATCTGTCGGGACAGGTCGGCCTGCCGGCGCCGCATGTCGACTACGCGGAGGAAGCCGTCTTTGACGTCTCGCGAGACGGCCATCGCCACTGCAAGGGTGACGAACGTGATGAACATGCCGGCTATGACGGAGATCGCGATTGCGGTGTGTCGGGGTCGCAGGCCCAAGACCGTAAGGCGCTTGCGACCCATGCGCCGTCCGACCACGTCCCCGACATAGGCGATGACCCCGCTGATCACCACCAGGGCGACGATCAAGAGGATCCCCGGGAAATCTGCCACAGAAAGCTCCTTCCGGGCCAGAACTCCCCACCGCCTGCATTATAGTGGCGACGCCGCGCAGGCGTCAACCGGACGGGCCGCGGGGAAGTCGACCTTGACGGTGCGGCGCTGCGTCGCGCGCGGCCCGGAAACGCGGGGCGAGCAGCGATCCCAGCGGGCGAAGGCGGGACCACTGGCGCATGATGATCTGGCACTTGTCCAGATAGTAGTGAAAGCGCTGGAGATGGTGCTCGCCGCCGAACTTGGCGAGGAAGTTCGCGGCCGCGCCCGCGTAGACCAGACATTTGAAGAGCGCAGCGTAGGCGACGCCTCGCGCGAGCTGGCGCGATCCCGCGACCGGAAGTCCGGATTCAGATGCCAGGACGGCGTACTGCTCCACCACGTCGTCCCAGCCCCCCGCGCCGGCGTCGCTCTCGGGCTGGGCGAGCAATGCCGCGAGGTCGAACTCGATCGGGCCGATGGTGGCCTGCTCGAAGTCGAAGATGTGCAGGCCCGACTGAGTGACGAGCAGATGGTGGGGCGTGAACTCGAAGTGGATGAAGCCGGCAGGGCGTTCGGCGAGGTAGTCCACGAGCGGCCTCGCCTGGTCGCCAATGCGCTGCCAGTCGTGGTCATCGATCGTGGTGTCGGCGAGCTCGGCGATCCGATCGAGTGCGATTCGCAGCGCGTTGTAGTAGTAGGCGGAGCCCAAGGTTTCCTTGTCGATCTTGCGTATCTCGGTAGTCAGCTCGGGCAGGTGACCGTGGGCTGTGCCGTGGAGGGCGACGAGGGCGCTGACCGCGGAGCGAAGCCAGTTCCGACCGACGGCCGCGTCGGAGGCCTCGAGCCGCTCGGCAAGGGTTTCATCGCCCAAGTCCTCCATGATGAGGAGTGCCTGGTCGTCTCTCAGCTCGCCGCCGTAGACCCGCGGCACCGCGCAGCCGTAGCTGTGAAGCAGCTCCAGCACTCCCCTCTCGCGCCGATAGCAGGCCGAGAAGAAGGTGATCCGCTCGGCCGCATAGCGCTTGGCAATGACGCTCGACGGGCCGCCGTCGGTCCAGACGAGGCTGAGGCGATAGACGGTGTTGCGGGATGCCTTCGGATGGACGGCCGCCTGCGCGATGCGGGGCTGCCCGCCGCCGGCGACAGCCAGCAACGCGAGCAATTGCTCTCGCTCGAGGTTGAGCTCTTGGGCGGCCCGCCGCGCGGCATCGCCACTGGGCGCTACCGCGGCGGCGGCCGGGGCAGGGGTGGTGCGGGCGAGCTGCCCGAACGCTTCATCGAGCTCCCGGATACGTTGAAGGACAACGTTGCGCGTTCGCCGCAGAAGCTCGCGGCGGGCGCGTGCTGCGCGAGGATCCGCGGCCTGCCCTCGAAGCTTGTCCCGCTCATAGAGCAAGAGTGAGAGGAGGTCCTGGTTGAAGCGTCGGGCAGCCGTGAGGTAGCTCTCCAGCCGCTCTGGGGCCTCGCCGGTGCGCGGCCTCTGTCGCAGCGCGCGCATGCCCTGCCGATGGGACTTGCCGGCAAGGTCGGCCAGCCGCAGCTTCGCGCTGCGCACCACTTCTCTGAGGTTCGGCATCTCGGCGAGTCGCGATGCGGGGAGCTGCTCCCAGAGCTTGATGGCCTCCAGCAGCCGGTCGCGGCCGTAGTAGATGCGGGCGAGCTGGAGCACAACGTTGGCCCGCAGCAGCAGATTCCTGACCGGGACCTGCTCCCATTCCCGCAGCGCCTCGTCGAAGAGCCTCTGGTCGGCGTAGATCTTGCCCAACACAATGTGGGCCTCGATCTCCGTGATCGGCCGCCAGAGAATGCTCTCCGCCGTGGCGCCCACGAGCATTCCCTCAGTGATGCTGGTATCCGAGTGCGTCCGGTACACCGGCCAGCCAAGCACTTCAAAGGGCATCCCGCGGAACAGTGCGACGACATCGGGCTGGTCTGCTCGCGGCAGCAGCCCGAGGAAGTAGCTGCCGTGCAGCGCCTTCTGCACAGCGGCCCCCAGAAGAAAAGCGACGATCGCCATCAGCCCGAGCAGCCACAGGACCCCGGAGCGCAGCGCCGCGAGTGCGAGGGCCGCCGTGACTGCGCCGAAGCCCCAGTAAAGTGCGAGGACGCGCCAGTCGCTCCAGCCCAACCACTGGAAGTGGTGGTGGAGAGGTGTGCAGAGGAATGGCCGCGCAGCCTCCGTCTTCTGATGTCGGAGGGGCTTCACGACGCGCCATAGGCCGCGGACGGCTCCCATTTGCACGAGCACGGAGGCGGCGTTCAGGACGAACGGCGCGCCCAGGAGGAACAGCCAGAGCTCGGCCCTGGCGAAGATCGCAAGCGCCCCGAGAGCGGCTCCGAGGCCCAGCGCGCCGGTGTCGCCCATGAGCAGACGCGCGGGCGGCAAGTTGTAGACGAGGAACCCAAGCAGTGCCCCGAGGAACGGCCAGCAGAGCGGATGGATCACCCGCGCGGGGTCCATCAGCCCGATGCCGGCCAGCCCCAGCAAAGTGACGGCGGTCGCGCCGCCGGCCAGGCCGTCGATGCCGTCGGAGAGGTTCACGGCGTTGGAAGTGGCCAGGATGACGAGTGCCGCGAAAGCGATGTAGAAAGCACCGAAATCGACGGGGAGCGGTGCGAACGGGACGCACACCTCGTGTTCTCCGCGAAGGAGCCAGAGGAGAAGTCCGAAGGCGGACGCAGCGACGACCTGGAGCACGAGCTTCGACCGGTCGCGAAGGCCGCGGCCGGCGGCCTTCCGCAGGTCGTCTACCAGGCCGATGAGCGCATAGGACCAGGAGATGCCGAGGATCCAGAGTGCCGGGGGTCCGGGCGTCTGTCCCCAGAACAGCGGGACCACCAGAAGCCCGACGCTGGCGGCGATCATGATAGCGAGGCCGCCGCCGAGCGGACGCCGGGGCTTCGGGAAGAGGCGGTGTATCTTCTCCTTTCCTGCTTTGCGCTCTCGGGAGTACAGCCAGAACAGGCTGCGGCGGAATGTGCGGGCCAAAAGCACCCCGAGTAGAAAAGATACCGCGACTGCGCTCAGCGACTGGCCCATGAGCCCCATTCCCGCGGCAGGCCCTGTCACGAGTACCGGAAGATCAGCCGGTAGATGCCGACCCCGATCTCGTCTCGGTCGTGCAGCAGCTCCTCGCCGATGACCGGCTCACGATTCAGGATCGTGCCGTTCGTGCTGTTCAGGTCGCTCAAGAAGAATTGACCACCCTCCTTGCGGATCCGCGCGTGACGGCGGGAAACCGTGCTGCTGGGGAGAGAGATCGCGCAGTCGGGGTTGCGGCCGATGTCAGTGGTCTCGTCCTTCAACTCGGCGGCCTCAGCGACGTGTTCGCCAGAGGGGTCGAGGACCCAGATGCGGGCACGGCGGGCGAGTGCCTCTTCGGGTCGCTCGTCCAAAAGGCGGATGATCAGCGTATCGTCGTTGTCCTCAGAGGAGCCGGAGCCATTGGCCGCGTCCATCGGGTAACCGCAGTGCTTGCAGAAGCGGCTCTCCTCATCGTTGGCCCGGTCGCAGCGCGGACAGTGAGGCACAGCAGTCTCCTGGGTTCCCCGAAAGCATTCTAAGGGGCGGGGTCGGCCCTGTCAACCGAGAGGGGTCGTGGAGCAAGCACAATCGTGCCACGTCCGAGGGACAGCTTGGAGTTCAGCTCATCGGACAGGCGCTCAAGCTGCGAGAGGATTTCGGCTCGCTCTGCCTCGCCGGCGATGCGGGGGCAGAAACCGTCGATCACGCACGGGATGAATTGCACGCGGGCACCTCCGTCATGGGTGGGGGAGTAACGGAGGATGATGGTCTGCCCGCACCGGCCGCTTGCTGGGAACAGGAAGTTGCCGAGGCTGTAGGCGATCAAGGTGTGCCCGCGGATCTCCATGCCCTGGAGCACGTGAGGATGATGGCCGACCACCAGGTCGGCCCCGGAGTCGGCGGCGGCCGCCGCGAGATGGCGCTGGATCTTCGTGGGAGTGGGGCTGAGCTCGTCGCCCCAATGGAAGACGACGATGACCGCGTCGGCGCGGGCTCTGGCGGACGCCACGGTTTCTCTCACCAGTCTCGGCCGCGCAGGATTGGTGCCGGGCCTTCGGCCGGTGGCGTAGAAGCTGCTGGGGAGCATGTTCGAGAACGCGAGCACGGCAATGGTGAGCGGCGGAGAGCCACACTCGATGAGAATGCCGCGCCGGGCCTCGTTCGAGGTCTGACCTGCGCCGACGTGCATGACGCCGTGTTGGTGGAGGACACCGATAGTCGCCATCAACGCTCCGGGGCCATAGTCAACGGAGTGGTTATTGGCGAGACTGACGATGTCGAATCCGCCCGCCGCCAGCGCCGGCGCAGCCGCGGGCCGCGCGCAGAATGTGAACCGCTTCGCCACCGGCCGGCCGGTGGTTGCCAGCGGGCATTCGAGGTTGCCGATCACCACGTCGGCCTGTCGCAAGACGTGCGCGACGCCGGCGAAGGGCACCGCGGGGCCCTCGTTCTCGATGAGATCGCCGACGGGTCCGCCAAGGAAAACATCGCCTGTCAGCAGGATGGACGGGGCCGCTTGGCCGACGGCCGATGCGGTGACGGCCACTGCAACGAGGAGAAGCGTCAGTGCAGCGGCAACAGATGCCGAACGGTCGCCTGCGCCCCTGGTCGCTCTGCCTGCACGAGTTGTGTTCACCCCAAACACCGGCGGCCCACCGCGCCCAGGCGCTCAGGAAGTCAGCGTGGGCGCTCCAGCCTCCACGAACCGGGCCACGCTTTCTGCAATCGCATTCGGCTCAAGTCCCTCCTTGGCGAGCAGCGCGGGACGGCTCCCGTGCTCGACGAACTCGTCGGGCAGTCCGAGGGAGAGGACCGGAACGGCGAGCCGCTTCCCGTGCAGAAGCTCGGCGACCGCGCTCCCGAATCCGCCCGAGACGGCGTTCTCTTCGAGAGTCACCAGCCGGCCGCACTGCTTCGCCAGCTCGCAGATCAGATCGGCGTCCAGGGGCTTGACGAAGCGCGCGTTCACGACCGAGGTGGCTATCCCTCGCTCTGAGAGGAAAGAGGATGCCCTGAGCGCGGGTCCGACCATGGTGCCGAGGGCGAGCAACGCCACCGCGTCGCCCTCGCGAAGCAGCTCCGCCCGTCCGACGGGCAGGGGCTCGGCCTCGCCGTCGGGAGGATGTGTGCCCTCTCCGCGCGGGTAGCGGATCGCGGCCGGACCGTCGAGCTTTACGGCGGTATGCAGCATGGCTGCGAGCTCGGAGAGGTCCTTGGGTGCCATCACGGCCATGCCGGGCACGTGGCGCAGATATGAGAGATCGAAGCAGCCGTGGTGGGTCGGCCCGTCCTCGCCGACGAGGCCGGCGCGGTCCAAGGCGAGGGTCACTGGTAGCCGCGGCAGGGCCACGTCGTGGACAATTTGATCGTAGGCGCGCTGGAGGAACGTCGAATACACAGCAGCGACCGGCCGCATCCCTTGCGCGGCCAGGCCGGCTGCGAAGGTCACGGCGGTCTGCTCCGCCATTCCGACGTCGAAAAACCGATCCGGGAATCGCTCGGCAAACTCCTGAAGCCCTGTACCGGCCTTCATGGCCGCAGTCACTGCCACCACTCGCGGATCGCGCTCGGCCAGGGCGACCATCGTCTTCCCGAACACATGGGTGTAGGAAAGCCCCCCGGAAAGGCTGCGCGGCTCGCCGGTCTCGACATCGAAGGCGGGGGTCCGGTGCCACTTTGCAGCGTCGTTCTCCGCCGGCACATAGCCCCGTCCCTTCTGGGTGATGACATGGATCAGCACGGGACGGGCCAGGGAACGCGCCTGCTTCAGCGTGTCGATCAGAGTGGGCAGCGCGTGGCCATCGATTGGTCCCAGGTACGTGAAACCGAGCTCCTCGAAGAGCATACCGGGCAGGAGAAGCTGCTTGATCCCGTCCTTGAAGCGGTCCACGGCTCCCAGGATGCTCTCGCCAAGGGGAAGCCTGGATGCGATGGTCTCGAAGTCGGACTTCGCGCGCAGATAGTGAGGGTCCAGCCGAAGCTTGCTCAGGTATACCGAGAGAGCCCCTACGTTCGGGGAGATGGACATCTGGTTGTCGTTGAGGATGACCACGAGCGGAGTCTCGAGATGTCCAGCGAGGTTCAGGGCCTCGAACGCCATCCCGCCGGTCATCGCGCCGTCGCCCACGACCGCCACCACTGAGTAGTCTCGACCGGACAGGTCCCTCGCCTTGGCCATGCCCAGGCCGGCGGCGATGGCCGTGCTTCCATGCCCCGTGTCGAAGGCATCGTGCTCGCTCTCGTCCCGCCGCGGGAAACCGGAAACCCCGCCGGCCTGCCGCAAAGTGTGGAAGCGAGCGCGGCGCCCCGTAAGAAGCTTGTGCGCGTAGGCCTGGTGTCCGACGTCCCAGATGATCTTGTCCTTGGGACTCTCGAAAACGTAATGCAGAACGACCGCGAGCTCCACGACGCCCAGGCTGGCGGCGAGGTGCCCCCCGGTCCGGGAGACGGTGGCAATCATGTATTCGCGTATCTCTCTGACGAGGTCCTGCAGCCGCCCCCGCTCGAGATTTCGCAGGTCGGCCGGGCTGTTGATCTGATCGAGCAAACCACCCACAGTGGTGCTACTCCTCCTTGTCTTCCTCTGCCTCGACTGGTGCTTCCAGCGGCTCCACACCGACCGCGCCCATCCGCTCCACCAGTTGCTGGATCTTCCCCTCAGCCTCAGTGAGCTGCTTCTCGCAGTATTGCGACAGCTTCAGTCCTTCCTCGGCGAGTCCGATAGCCTCCTCGAGGGCGAGGTCGCCGGCCTCCAGCTTCCCGGCGATCTCCTCCAAGCGTGTGAGGGCCTTCTCAAAGCTCGCCTGAGAGGCTTCGCTCTTCTTCCGGCCTGGTTTTGCCTTCCCGGCCACGCAGTGCTTCCCTTCTGTGCCCGTGCCGCGGACGGCCCGTTCGACCGGCGCGGGCGTTTGCTATATGATACCAAATAAGGAGAGAGGAGGCATCGGTCGAGGCGCCCCGCATCACTGGCTCGGAGGCGCGCCTCCTTCGTCGCGCTTCGCTGGCTCCATTTCTTCGGCCGGTGCAAGTCCGATGCCGAGGAGTGTCCGCCGGACGCACTCGGCCTCGAAGTGAAGGAGGTCGTCCACCGACCGAGGCGGGTCCTCCTCGAGTCTTTTCAGGTACTGCTGAAGCGCTCCACGGAGCTCCTGCCTGCCAATCTGCAGCACGCCCAACTCTCCCCGCCAGCGTTCGGCCTCCCCGTTCTCGCGTTTCTCGGCAAGTCGGAGCAGGCGCACGTACGCGTCCTCCAGCATGTCCATACCGAAGTTGACGCCGATGAACACGTTGGGCTCGGCGCTCCCGGTCCTGCGCGCTATCCCCAGAGCCTCCCGAAAGTAGGTTTCCGCGCCCTCGAAGTCTTCCTCCTCAAGCTTCTGCTCCCCGAGCTTCAACCACGTTCTCTCCACGTTCTGACACCGGGCCACGAGTTCCGCCCACTGCCCAAGCTGTATGTACTGCCACATGTGGAGGGAGGTAGTCTGGTCGCTGTCGAGCCCGTCTGGGACGGGCAGCCGGTAGAACCTGAAGCCCGGCCGCTGGAGTGCCCGCTTCACCGTTGGCTCTGCCAGGTCCGTGCGACCTGCGTCGATGGCGACGCTTGCGGCCTGGAGCAGCGGCAGCGAGTTGGAGGGATCGAGGCGGGCGGCGTCGTCAAACGCCCGCAGTGCGGGTCCAATGCGGTCGCGGGCCGTCTCGGGGTCCATATGAGCCAGGGCCGCCTCTGCCTGGCCGCGCAAGAGGTAGAAGGATGGCCGGCGACGGTCGCGGTCGATTGCGCGGTTGGCGGCGTCCTTGCCTTCGGCATACTTGCCGGCCGAGAGGTAGATGTGGGCGAGCGCTGCGCGGTAGTCGGGATTGGCGTCATCGGCCTCCACCGCAGCCTCCATGTGCGGTATGGCGGCGATGCGAGCCTGCTGGCGGGCGTCCGGAGAGGGGGCGGCCGGGCTCTTGACGACCTTCGCGAAGGCCTGCCAGGCGGCGAGGAACTCGGCCGGCCCCTTCGGCTGGGCCTCGGCGAAGTCCGCGGGGCTCATTGGGGGTGCAGCTAGGAGCAGAAGTACCATTGCCAGCATTGCGCGCACTATGGATCCTCCTTGCGCGAGAGCATGGTCTTGCGAACGCCGACC